>Ga0307379_10003162_pt1 | contig 24025 bp, 19 predicted proteins | sample UN2MG_FD_202237 | JGI IMG/M metagenome (GOLD analysis project Ga0307379, IMG submission 202237) | Soil microbial communities from Risofladan, Vaasa, Finland - UN-2 | ecosystem: Environmental > Terrestrial > Soil > Coastal area > Acid sulfate soil | place: Finland: Risofladan, Vaasa | collected...
GGTGTATGTCAGGCATTTCGCTGCGAACCCTGAACCCAACGTGGTTCACGGGAGCTTAACTGTTTCTTGATATTAAGCCCTGTCTTCGGACAGGGCTTTCTTTTTGCGCCCCCCTACTGTCATCCCGAGCGAATCGCCCCTCTTGTCATCCCGAGCGCAGCCGAGGGATCTATTTGTTTCCCGACCAACACGGGGCAACAGGCATCCGGCCACAACACCGGAGTTGTCGGATTTCGAACTTAGTGCTTCGGATTTCCGGCCACAGGCCGGCAAGGGTCTTTCGCTGCACGCTTAACTGTTTCTTGATATTAAATAATCAATAGCAAATAATCAATGACAAGAGCCACGAAGAACCTTAAAGTAACCATGTGTCCGAGACCGCGCGATTATTGTGTAAATGATTCCAATGTCTCGCGGACGCTGTCGCCATAGAGAGTCATTTGAATATCCAACAGGCTCACTCCTCCTTCATCCAGCACCTGGTTTGGTTCCGTTGACTCCACAGGTCTGTCAGACAACGCTACAACTGTTGCACCACCCTTCTTCAGAAAATCGATGAAGTCTACTACGGGTCTTGTAAGCCCAATATCCTCGGATGGGTCGAAACCTCGCTTGATGGTGTTATTCTCTTCGCAGCTGCGCGACATGCGTTTAGCGGTGGTCGCATATTCCTCTTTCCGAAAGCTCTTGCAAGGAGTTCTGTCGTCAGCGCCAAGGTTAAAGTACACTTCTCGTATGAATTCCCAGACATTTCTGAGTTGCGTACGTGCCCCTCGTTTCTCTAGAGTCATTCGCATCCCAGCCACTATACTCAGCATTGAACAATCTGATTCCAGCATCTTGTTTCTTACTTCGTCAACGTCATAGAGGCCAAGAACGCCAGCCAAAGTTAGAACTACTACAAAGTCTTGGTTATCACCAGTGAGGGAGTGATAACGATCTTGGTCAAATTCACGATACAAACGTTCCACCTTTTCGTAATCGTATAATGCCTCACCTACTGCTCTGTGAATAATAGAATGAACCGCCTCAAGTCTGGCGCGCTTTAGGGCTTCATCATTCCTTCCCTTCGCAGCGTATACAGTCTGGTCGAGGTCGAAAAGCCCAACCAGACTAGGGCCTAATTCAATGCATGCGCTTCTAATGCCTCTCGCAAGCTTCCATATGCTTGACCACCTATTACTTAAAATGATGTTCCCGAGAAGAAAGTCAACTGCGGGCTGTGATGTGTTCTCCCTGCATAAGAATCCGAGTATCCAGCGATTATCCTGTGAAGTTAGATTCCACACAACACGGCCATCGTTCATATATGTGTCACCTACATATACAATTGCTTTTGCTCCATCAGATGCCATATTGGACAACATGACATCAACAATCTTCGCATAGCTCATTTCGCTCTTTCTTGGTACAACTTCCTTCGGTAGGCCAACTGACTGATGCAGTTCTGCATGTCCAGGAAACTTCCTACCTCGAAACTCAAGGTCGCGCAAGATAATCAGATCTCCGAAGATTTCTCTTATAGACAACATGTTCGACATTTTCCGATATCCGTATACTCACAAAAGAAACATTATACTCCTATCAGTTGGACTCCTGATTCCTTTAGCTTTGGGATCATCCATCGTGTAACGAGATTTTGCACATCTGGCTCGGAAATAACTAAGTTAACAGAAGTGTGAGCTGAAGGTGTCTTCCGGACGACTGTGGAAAGAGCGATCTTCTGGCCGCCTCGCAGTGTAAAAAGCGAGAAGTCGATTCTTTGCCCCAGATCGGCGTGACTCATCTCAATAAGAAAGACCTCTACGTTGCTCTTAACAAGCTCTGTTGCCATATTGAACCACTCAGGATCGCCTGCAAATTGAAGACATTCTTCGACAACGAAGATGTGTTCAATTTTGACGGATCGGGCAGCAGCTTTACACACTGAATCTACATATTGCTGGCCAATTACTTGTGGGCTCCATATGGAGTCTGACTTATGTCCAGCCCATATTACAGTTTTCATCTCAACAAGGTCTCTATGGCCATACATTTCTTCAAAGAGCAAGGCGACTTCATTCCTGTCTTCAGTATTGTACTGGCCTACAGCTAGCGCATCAACGTCGTGAACCAATCTGTCGATTTTGAGATTTAAAAGGGCAGACAGCACTGTATTTGATGCTGCTAGTCCATCAATCTTTGTCTGGAGGTGTTGTAATGGGATCATTTTGTCACAATCTTTTTTTATTATAATACTTGGCTTCTCTGAGTAACAAGTCACTGCTCTACTGTTTGGTTCCTCGCAGGCATTATAGCAAATCTACCTCACCAAACAACAACTGTTTCGCCTGGTTCTGCTTTCAAGGCTGTTCTTCAGAGGCTTCTTCCTCATTGGATATTTGATCAGGCGATCCAGAAGCCGAGATAATGCGTTTGTACAATTCGAGCGCAGAGTCTACAATTGAGTCACCAAAGATTATTACCAGCGCACAAACAACCGAGAAAACCACGAGGACTACTGCCATATCCATCGTTCTATCGCTATTTGGAAAAGATCCCTTCAACCGCATCACAGCATATGCAGCTGCCAAAGCAAGAGAAACACCAAAAACAGCGACAAGGCAGCGGGTGATCAGGTTTTGGGATGAAAAACCACGGCCCTGAATCATTATGACATCTAAAAGATCCGCGAGAGCAGAAATCTGTGTTTGCTGAAGTCTGAGCTTGACAAATCCACGAGACGCTTCTGCCTTGATTACATCGGGAAGGTTAGCACTTTCACTTGTAATTACAGTGGGAAAGCATTTGGAATTCCGCTCCATCCATGTCAATATGCCTAGTCCTTCTTGGTGACCGGCACCAAGGTCAAGGTCTAAGAAAACTAACGCATAATTGGTTGTCAGCATCTTTTGGTGAGCCTGTTGAGGAACTTCGGCAATGTCGTGCTTTATTCCCCTTGAGTCTAGAAAATTTGTCACTTTCTTTCTACTCTTGGATTTGTCGTCGATAATCAGAACACGAAGCATTTCTTGTCTCATTTACTCGGGGCTCCCCCAACGAAGTCAGATCGAACGTAACTGTTGTTTTGGCAGACGTATCCAACTAATCTGGCTTTCTTGTATTTGTTGAGAATGTTTTCGCTTTTCCAGCTTAGGCCGACTGACTCTGCTAAATCTTTGCAGTCATCCGAGTCAGGTATGACAAATACTTCCAGGCTTTTGGCGATAGCCTTGCTCCACAGATTGCCGTGAAGGAGTTTTGTGTCACGCTCAAATTCCATAAACGTGTCTTTACTTTTGAGCAAAAGTAAGGGGAGGAGTGGTTCGAAAAAACCTTCCATAAAGTGCTTTAAGCCCGTGTAGCTTTCAGCTGGTCTCAGTCGATTCAGGCACTCACTAACCCATATGTCTTCCCCGGTTTTTCCAGCGAGAAGACCAAGTATGTTGTCTTCTTCTCCATACAAATTGATTTTAGACGACGCCTTTGCTTTTTCGACTTCTTCCAGTAGTTTGGAGATTCCTCCTAAGGTTATACTTCTCTTGGCAACGTAACGCGCTGCTTTATATTTCTGCAATGTATCAGCAGCAAGTTGAGTATCTGGTTTGCCCGAAACAATAAGAGCTGCTGTTCCTTCGTTTTGAGATCGCAAAAAATCAAGAATTTCGAGTCCGTCTACATTAGCATCTCTTACATCGCTGGCCCCGCCCAGCCCAATATCGACGAGAGCTACGTGATAAGTCTTACGTGATAAATGATCGAGCGCCACTCCGAGATTCGATGCTGTATCTACAAGGTAGCCATTTTCTGTTAGCGTTCCAGCATAGGTTTCGCAAGCGAGTTCATCATCTTCGATTATAAGGACTCTTGGTTGCTCTTGCATAGTTCACCTCCTTGCCTCAGGTGTATTTTCATTTCTATATTATGCATCCTTGTTTTTCTCCATTTCGTTGAGACGCAAGTATATGTCTAATAGGAAGAACTCTCCTGGTTCGCTATCTGCTGCAATCCATCCACCTAATGCCACGAGATACTCCTTTGCAACATTCAGGCCAAGGCCTACGCCGCTAGGGCGACGTGAGAACTCCGGATCAAATACTTTGAGTAGCGATTTTCTCGGAACGCCAAGTCCATTATCCCAGAATCGTATCCTGCAAAACGTATTTAATTCGATTTCCTGGTCTTCTTCTGCAGGGATAAAGGTTGTGACAGTAATACGCAGTTTTCCATCGTGTTGGGGATCTTTGTTCATGCGATCCCCTATCCAGTAAATGGCGTTGTCTATAATGTTACGGAACACCTCCACTAAGAATGATGACGTCTCAACCTTGTAGTCTTTACCTGCCACAAATTCCAATTGTATATTGCGTTTCTGGGCAAGGTTTTCCCAATTGAACAGCGATAGTGCTTCTTGAAGAAGTGAATTGACGGGGTAGACTTTAACATCAGAGAAAGCAGGAACTTTTGAACAAAACCAGTCGCGTCGTTCGAAGAGTGTTGCGAATGAAGTGCGGAGAGATTTAATTGCCTCACTTGCCTTGGTGTCGTCGGCACTAGACAGTTGCTCTAACCGATCAAGAGCGAGGCTCATAGAGCAGAAGGCTGGCTCCGTCTTATGTAAGTACTGACTTGTAAGAGAACTCAAGTGCTGTGCAAGTGATTCCATCAAGCCCCGTTGTTGTGTTCTGGATCTCTTTATTCGTAGCTTGAGTGCATATAGAATAGGAGAGAATAACTTAACCGTTGACATGACTGAATTAATGTGTGGTTCAAGGAAGGCGTTTTCTACGGGACTTTCCAGATTGATCACAGCGAATCGTTCTCCATTTTGGGAAATCGGTATAGCAAGCTCTGTTAGCATCTCACGTTGCTCATGCTTTCCAAGATAATCTTTGTAGCGTTCTGGGTAGTCAATCTTAGGATTGCACAGTATAGATGAGAGGGAGGTGTCTTCAATCAACAGGCCAGACACGGAATCAGACACGTCTACCCGAGTACTGTCAGGCTCTTTTCCAGTTGTGGCTCGAATCGTTAGGAAATCTTCCTTCTTCTCATGAAATAGTATCTGGACATCTACCATATCCGTTAACTTAAGCGGTCTGTAGCTTGGTAAGAACTTACAGAAGTGATTTGCTACTATCTTAAGGCACTGGCTCGGTTTGAGGTCGACCTCGAAAAATGAAGAAAGGATAGTCCATAAATGTTTGCGCCGAGCCTCTTCTCTTTTGAACTTCACAGCAAGAGACAACTGATTCGCGACAACACTAGCGAATGATGTTTTTTCCTCGTCTACGAAAGGATGTATCTCCTCCGGATGGTCAGCTTCGAAAACGATCATTCCAAACGAAAAAATCTCTTCAGGTTTGATGTGCCCTAACAAAGCTACTTCACCTGGGAACACTCTTTTGTCATTCTCTTGGCAGTCCGAACTCTTTATAAGACAGGTTGAACCCGAGTGGCTGGCGAGTCTGTCAATGATACTTGCAGCTTTTATGGTTTCAGGAACACTCGTATGACTAGTTGATGCCGATAAAAGCATAATATTTCCAGCCAATACGTAAATATGGGCCCTCGATGCTCCTATTATAACGGAGGATTCTTGAAGAGCGAAGTCGAATAAAGCGTCAAGATCCGTATCCTCATCCATTACCTTTTTGTCGAGAGTGCGCAGGAACTCAATTTTACGTTCGTTTATTTGGAGGAAATCACAAAGTTGTCGTGCAATGACCGTCCAACCTGGCTTATTCATATTCAATACCTCCTGAAGCGAATGTCGTTCACACAATTATCCGAACGAAACTCGAAATATTTGATACTAGCAGTTTCTCCCATATAATGCATAGCGTACAATCATATTCTATCGAAGGAATATTGTCAATCCTTCTCACACTGATTTGTGAGTTTTTTTTCAGTCAGAGGCTACATGTAAGCAACGCTTCTCGAATAGGTTACAGCGTTCTTCGGCGGGCTGGCAACTCGCCTGCATGAAGTTGGAGTCGCTAGTAATCGTGTATCAGCTATGACGCGGGAGGGAATTCCGGGGACACCATACTCAATTGGCGTCAAGAATCCGTGTAAACCGACGTTAATCCTTGTCCATTTTTCCGCCATTTCTTTATTACCTCAAACATATTTGTGCGGTGCGGTTTTTTAATAATATCACTTTGTGGAGGAACAAGCAAGTAATTTTTGATACCGGCATGGTCTGAAAATCAAGAAATACGAAAAGATTTCTTGACAAAGGCCAATAATGTGTTATAAATGATATATTACATAAAGATTAGAAATCTTTAGGCCCCAGACGAAGACAACAAGACAATAGTCAATCGTCAATATTCAATAGTCAATTTGTTTTCTCTTGTATGACCTCGTACTTCTCTTCTATAATCGCCCGGAATGTTTCAGAGACAGTGTTATAATCTATGACATCAACCCTAAACGGCAAATCCGATTCCTCGAATGCTTCGCGCAAAAGCATTTTGACTCGCCGTTCGATTTTGCTTTTTCCAATAATTGCCAGGTCAAGATCCGAATGCTCCTTTGCCGTCCCATTGCCCCTCGAACCGAACGCTCGGACTTCACAGTCGGCGGCGTATTCGGCAAGTATGCGCTTTATCGTTTTTAGATAATGGTCCGGGACATCAATCATTACGAGCCTCTAAAGACTGCAATAACAGTTGGGCATCGACAAGAAATTGGTGTGCTATCTCGAAGACATCTTCCGCCGTACTCTCATCGTAGGTATGAGCGGTTTCGTTTCTCGCATCGTGATACTCCATCCACCGGTCCACATCGCTCAGCAGCCGGTGTTCGGCGCTCAATCTGAACAACTGCCGACGGGTCACGCCGGCCACATAGACCGAGCCGAGATTCACTTGAAGCCAGCGCCTCATAAACTTCCAGCACAATTCGTAAGTGAATTCGAAGTTCTGGATAACTCCCGCCTTTACGGCCTGTTTCTGGTCTTCGTCCAATCGCGACATAAAAGCATCGTCATCGGCGACTCTTATTGTCTTTTCCAGCGATTCAACCGCCTTGCGAAGACTGCTTAAATCAAGCTTCATTATTTCGAACCTCCAAAACCGCCGGAGCGTGTTATTTTCTACTTGATGTCCTGATTCACTGTTTGAGTGTAACCACGAATCAACACAATTCCAATTTTACCACGAAGATACACTTCATAAAGTACTAAATTCGAAATACAATATATAACCGCAGACTTGTCCGGCGTAGCCTCACCGGGCGAAGACGGATTAACGCAGATTTACCCTGTGAGATAACGGCTTTGCCTATCTCATGGGGTGAACGCAGAAAAAACTTAAAATAGTCAATCCGTCGCGCTTCGCGGCCGGATTTGCGATCCACTCCAATATCGAAGATCCGGCCTTTCTTGGACGGAGTAAATAATCAATAATCAATCGAAAAGGGTCTCCTGATATTCTGATCCCCACTACCTGATAACCTGATTGCCTGATCTACTGAATTTTCCCTTCGTTTTTCGCCTATTTTTCGCGTTTTTGAACTTTTTCTCTCTTTTTTTAATAAAAATTGAAATTTCCCCAAAATTATAGGCAACATTTACCCGGTGAGATACGCTGTATTTATAGACATTTGAGGATCTGTGAGTTATCTCATGGGCTGAATCCCCTGAGAATCGCTTTATCCCAAGAATATGGTTTTATAGTGGAAGAAAAATGATATAAAACTTTATTGACAAGATGAAATAATTACAATAAAAATAGTCTAATAAGGTTTCGACGCACATCTACGATTTCGATGCACCGAGAGATAATTTGGTTTCAAACAGCCTTTGTTGGCAAGTAGACGATAACGAATCGTCCGTTATTCTCATGAGTGTAACCTATGGTGGATGCGTCACAATGGAAAAGAAGGATTTGGAAATCGACATCGATAACAATATTGCCCATATTGCAAAGGAATTGATCCGTGGAAGGGTCAATTTTCTTTTCGGAGCTGGCATGTCGATACAGAGTGGCGGTATTCCAGGAACCGAACTGGCGTTCAAGCTAATCACGAGAAGCTTCTACCAACAGTTTAGCGAAGATGAACTCCCAAAAGACATAGAAGAACAGATCAGAAATGCGGCCGGTCTGTATCCGCTGGAGGCCATTGCTGCTGGCGTGGAAGAACACATTCCGTTTCAAGAAACCGAACTCACTAGCATGTTGAAACAGGTAGTGTTTTGTGGCAAAGATCCACAAATTCACCAAGGTCACAAGGACATGGCAGTTTTAGTAGAACGTTTGAATAGTCCAAGACTTCTCTTTACAACTAATTGGGATAATCTAATTGAGATGGCTTTGGGCAGAATTGCTGTTACTGTCACCAACATGAATTTTATGAATATTGATCTCGATGAAACTCTGCAAGACAATATTGCGGTCGCACATATTAACGGAACATTTGAGCAAGGACCTCTGATAAAAGAAGATGATCTGATGTCAATTGACAAACCGCTTTTCAGTCTATTCTTGGCGGAATTAATGGCAAAAACCTTTGTATTCGTTGGTTATTCTCTTTCAGATCCAAACATCCGCTCCCTATACTTTCGAGCTAATAAGATCCTTACTACCCAGAGGATTCAGATGAATAAGAAGACGTATGTTGTTTACCCTTGTAAAGACGAGGTTGATAGACGGATCGCAACTGCGACATGGAGTGCGCCCTCGAGAAACGCAATACACATTCCATTAGCTGCTGACGAATTCTTCAAACGTTTACGGGATCAAGTGGAGAATAAGGCAGTTGTCAAACGCAAACATCAGATCGCAGAGCGCTTGAAAATCCAAGATATCAAGGACTTAGATGCCAAGATAGACGAGATCAAATCCATCTTTCCCGACCTTGGAACAACAAAGCAAGTGCTGGGTTATCTCGATGAGATTACGCGAGGAGGAAACTCATGAATTGTTTTTCGACTATAGAAAAACAGCTTCTTACGTTCATCGAAGGTATCATTGAGCAAGAACATATTAACCTTATCGTCTGTTCTGAGCGGAAAGCCACAGCAGTCCTTCGGGCTCTCCTTGATGAGACGAAACCAAGATTGCATTGGGATTGGACAAAAACACTCAGCACGGCCGCTATGTCACATTTCGATTGGTCTTCCTTTGAAGGTGATAAGGTCCTGCTTTTCGATGAACTTGTTCACCACGGTAAGACATTGTTTAAATACGAAGAACTCCTTCGAGAATATGTGCCAGATGGCGTGCAAATCGTTACGGCTGGCTTTGTAGTGTGGGACCGATGTGAGTACGAACCCAAATACAGCTTTTACGGATCAGTAGATTCAGAGACATATGGGGAAATCAGAGAAGACATTGTATCCATGCTACAGAGATACGGCTCGCTGCTTCTCGATACTGAGCATATTGAACTTTCTGTCAGGATAAAATGTGGCGTGGGAGAATTCTATAACGAACTGGCTAGAGCAACAGATGGCTCAACAGCCTTCTCATTTGTATCGGGCGCTGGAAGGACAAATCTTACTTTGGAACAGCCGGAAATCCTTTCTACGGAATTGCTCGGAAGGTGTCTTCCTCCAGGAAGCAACACGGATGATGTCGTTTGCAAAGTCAGAGTTCTTGAGCGTAGTCATGAGGTATTTTCAATCATGCCTATTTTCTATCCTGACGTCATGTCTGTTGCTCCTCCTGAATGGCGAGCTGGCTTACCCAGCTTTTGTCAGCCGTACTTCAATAACAAACTTGGGAAGGAACTCTTTTATATCGTTGGTTTGCTTTGCTCTGTCGAACTGTTACGAGGCGTTGTTGCTGCACTCAATGATTTGGCACGGGTGGGTAAAATTTTAGTTGAGATTCCGAGAATGAATTTCTCTCATCTCCATGCAATGTTTCCGAGAATAGACACAGATGAACTTAGGCAGTATGTGTCTGATGTAGTAGCAGAAAGCAAGCGGTTAAAGCCAGCAAGAAGTAGAGGATCTGTAACCGTACAAAACGTCCCTACCAGTAAGCTGAAGATGTTGAGCAGTGCCGTCATGTGTTCCCTCGTCGACATACACGATGATGCAGTTACCGACCAAAATGAACCAAAGGGAGAGACTTGGAGTGAGCTCATTGAAATTGCTCGATCGGTTCGTCAAGGTATTGACGTTGATAAAAATGCATTAACGGTCGTTGTTGACCGTCTTATTGATGGTGGCTTGATTGTAACAGATGTCGAAGAAACCACACACCCAAGTGGAAAGTTGTGTTTTGAGCGAACGTTCACACCAGAAGGTGAAGTTGTGTCCAGTAAGATCCGTCAACAGATGATGGTGAGAAATCCAGTATGGCCCAAAGCGATTTAGAGCAATTTACAATAGATGCCGAAGAGGCGGGCCGTAATGTTGCCCGTACGATGCGACTTCTTGCAAAAGTTCAATTGGAGTGGAGTCATGCTCATAGTTCTTCTTCAAGGAAAGGGCCTCAGCCGCTTGGTGTGATTGAATTTGACAAAATGGTGACCTTGTTTTGTCGCTTATGGAACCAACTACACGATTCCCAAATGACAAGGTATCGGACGGCATTTTTGCAGCGTCGCGGATTCCATGGTCCTGGCATGGCCATGAAGATAGACAGGCGTGCAGACGAAAAGGCAAGTTTGGGCAAAGATCCATTGGACAGACGTCGCAGCGACTTCGCCTTTGCGACAGAGATAGTTGAGAAGTTGAAACCTGCCTTGTCGGACACAAGAATCCTATTTCGGCTGGATGGAATGGCTTGGAATCCAAAAGCTAAGGTCTACCCGGCTTTAGAGCGTAGTGAGTGGGACGCTTGGATTTCGCAGGCTGAATCCGTTAAACCGGAATACAGATTCCTGACAACTTCCGAGGTTGTTTATGCTGAAACGATTTCAATGGCCATGGCAGGGCTTAGTCCAAAACAAATCAGGGCTCTTGGCACCCATTGCTGTGCTAAAGACACTCAGAAAGACATCCAGTACAATACGACTGCTTGGGAGCGCAGTTTCAATCATTTCTTGGAAGGACAACAGGATCCACACGATGATGATAATACAGAACAAGCCGCATATCGAATGGTCACGACATCTCGAGAGATCCGACAGAAGAGCTACGTAAATCAAGGTGAATACGAAACCGCATACAGAAAATGTAGTCAATCACTGGCAAGTGTTTCTTCTGGCAAGGCTATCTTAGAGGCGTTCAAAGCAGCTCAACAACCAGCAAACTTAATTTGGCAAGATGCTTTCATTGCAGAAGTTGCGAAAATTGCACAGACCTTGCTTGATTTTAGTGTCTATTGCAGGCGTGGCTTCTTGGCCAGAATCTCAAGCTCCAATCTCAAACCATCGGAGATAAGAGAATCGGATACTGCTCATGAAAGGTTAGTGTTCGTAGCGAAGAAAATAGGAGGGATCCTTCCTATGTACGCTACGATCCCTGACATGTCGCAAACAAACTGGACTAAGGCTCTTAGTGTAGCCTCCAATCGAGTACTCGGTCTGTTGCCTTCTTCCAAACTAAGGCATTCTGTGGGAATCTGCTAAATTCATTGCACAACTTGTTTTTAGGGGAATATTATGCCAGGCGAGCACACACTATACAGAAAGATACAAGTTGTCCTCGATTACGCCAAGAATGGGAAGCACGAGGATGAGAAGACGCTTGTGGACTATATTTCCAGCAGAAAACCAACGAATTTTATTTACTATTATCGTGACAAGAAAACGGATAAGATTGCGTTCGGTTATTCGGAAAACTCGATCAAGCGCGCCATTCAGATGTGCTGTGATCTGAAGCTTCTCCGTGGGCCCAAGCTCGAGCTAACGAAGGTCGGAGTTAGTGCATCAGACCCGAGACGCTTCACTACGATAATAGCCAGGAGAGTAACCGAATTTATAGATCGCAAAGGTGTGCCGCTCAGTACCGTTGAAACGGCCATAAGGAAAGTCCTCCATGCGCCGGATCCAGAGCCGCCGACGACAAGAGCGATATGGGATCGCATCGCCCATCCGAAAGAGGACATTGATTTTGTGACATTTGCACAGCTACTCAACCTTCTAGGTCAATCGAAACAGTTGAACATGTCACAACGGAGGATATACCTTCCTGTTTCCTCTTGAGCCCGTCTGCTTGTGAGGCGTGTGCGAATTCCGGGGTCATAAAATTCGGGGGACACCATACTTAAATTCGGGGGACACCTTACTTAATTGATGTTAAGAATCTGTCTAAATATTTGACAGGATAACAGGATACATTTGGTATTTACGATTTTCGAATTACGATTTTCGATTTCTCTGAGTCCTCTGTGGCAAATCCAAATCCGTGTTAATCTGCGTTAATCTGCGGTTATGATTCGTATGTCGTGGTTAAATAAAAAGAAAATAAGAAGTTATTGCTTGACAAGGGCCAATAATGTGTTATATTTGATATATTATATAAAGATTGGAAATCTTTAGGCCGCAGACGAAGACAACAAACCTTTACGGCTTTTCTGTTTGGTGATTTTCCTAATAAGGAGTAACGATGGCAAAAAAACTAAAGACTTCGGCTGACGGCAGAAAATGCTCGTTTCCGCAATGCAATCATCTCTTGAGTATCTATAACCATGAGCCTTACTGTCATATACATCGCGAACAGGTGGCTCAGAAGCAAATGGTTCAGATTCCATATCACCACCCTGCATAAACCGATGCCGTTTTGATTTACTATTTACTATTTATTAATGACTATTTTTTCTGCATCATCCGCGTTTAGCCGCTGATATTTAGTCTTTGGTATTTGGTGGTTGGGCTAAATACTATTCACTATCAACTATTCACTATTTTTAGAACCTGTTGCGGTCGCGTCCTGGCATGGGGGGTGGAGCGTGGCGGTCATTAGGGTAACGCGGGGGTGCCGGAGGCATGGGCGGGTGCCGCGGGCTGGTTACGACTACTACGCGGCGGCCCTGCCAGGGATAGTGGCTTCTGTAGCCGACACAGCCGGAAAGGGATATTATCAGGATTCCGAGGATTATTGTCAAAATTAGCCGTTTCATTTTAATTCTCCTTTCATTGCTGGTTTTGTCTATTGTCTCTACTTATATAAGGCAACAAAAGCTAAGAAAGTAACGAAGGTTTCCGGCCGGGGAAGTCATCTTTGCTATTTACTATTTTATCTGCGTGATCCTTCGACTGCGCTCAGGACGGCGTCTGCGTTTATCTGCGGTTAATTCTAATAGATTCCTTCGGGAAGTTCAGCCGGGCGAATTCTTTATAGTACTTTCTCGCGGCGGCGTCGTATGCCTTCGCGGCGGCGATTTTGTCCCTGAAATATCCGATGTGTATTCTCCTGCCGTGACAGACGATTGCGGCCCGCCACAGGCCCTTGTCCTTAGCGAACCACACGCCTTTATAGCCCGAACGGGGGTTTCGCTTCTTCGAGTTCCAGGCGTTCTGAGCGACGGTTGCTAATCGCAGGTTGGCCCTGCGGTTGTCGAGGCCGGAGCCGTTTATGTGGTCGATGATGTACCCTTCGGGAGTACCGATTAGCTGGCGGTGCATGAGCAGACGCGAGTATTTCCCGCCGGGCAGGCGGATGGAGCGCTCGGCGTAGAGCACGTTTTTGCCCTTTGTCCGGCAGAGGCGCCATTTGTATTTGCTCAGGCACTGATAGTCCCGCGGATCGACTATGGCGAAGTGGCCCTGGGTCAGCGGGATTCTGCGGAAGGCGTAGCCGTAGCGCAGACGCCGCCAGAGCAGCACCAGTACAAGAAAGGGCCAAACGAGCCACGATGGAAGCTCAAATGTAATGGTGAACTTTATCATCACCCCCCGGCGATATGTCGATCAGGAATCAGAAAGCAGGTGTCGATTCCCAATAATCATTAATCATTTAATGCATCCCCCCATAATTGAACGAACCTGCGTGTTTGATGCGAAAATCTACAAAATTGTAGACGGGCTTTTCGATGTAACTTGTTGCCGGATAAGGAATAAAAAAAAATTAAGATTTTTGATTTTTGTTTTCAACTACCATCGCTTTTGGTCGCGCAACGGCGGCTTGAAATGATAGCTGTATGGCGGGCTGAGGCTTACGATGGGATTAATGGAGGGCGTTTGTTGGCAGGAAAAAGCTGCCGGGGCCGTCGTAGTCGTCGGGGTAAGGTTCGCCGGTTTCCGGGTATTTTATGACCTTCATGGTCAAAGTATCTAAGGCCAAATATGTCTCTACATGCCCGTCCGTGTAGCCGGCGTGCAGCTTGATCTCGGGCGCATCCGATCCGGCAACGCCTTCGCGGGACCAATATGCAGAGGAGAGCTGCGTTCCATCGGTGATTGAAGCGCCCGCGAACTTCTCGCAACTGCCGTAAGAGTTCAAGCTTCGAAAATGGTCGTAGCCAAAGTAATCACTCACCAGCAGTTTGCTCCGTCCCCGGCCGGATGCAGAACTTTGCGGCCCCATGAAAAGATAGTCCCTGTCTTCGAGGTAACCCGCATAGTTCCAGTAAAAGCAATACGTTCCGCTCAACGGGTCATCGACGGGCAGCGTCTGGGGATTATCCCACTCGTCGCCGGCATCCCAGGCATCCTGAAGGTAATCGTATCTTCGAGGTGCGTTGGGACAATACATGGTGTCGGCGTCTTCAATATAGCTCCGCAAGTAGGCACTCATGGAACGATGGAAACGGGGGCTGCGCGCCAGATGAGCCGTCAACATCATCGGTTCGGCCCAATTCCACGCGTTGTCCGCTATGGTCGCAACCGATTCCGGATACCGCTCGTTATTATCCGAAGCAAAAAGGCTTACTCCGCTCACAATTTCGCGCTGGTTGCCGATCCCGATCAGCGTTCGGGCCTGGTACCTGGCCTTACCCAGTGCCGGCAGCAAAATGCCCATCAAAGCCGAGATTACGGCAATGACCACCAAAAGTTCTATTAGCGTAAATGCCTTTTCTTTGCGCATTACATATCGCTCTATTTATATACCACTTTAGTAATCTTTAAAGTTTCTCATCCACTCCGGCCAGTTTTCCGGTTGTACTATTTGACAACGTTCATCTAATACCCCAGCCTGCCCCAGGTTGCCTTTTGCAGCCTCTGCAGATCATATAATCCATCCTCGGTCCGCGGCTCAAATCTCGCATTTATGAAGCTGCCGCTGGGCAACGTGGCGTTTATCAAGTCCATGGTTTCGGCCCCCCTCCATTTCCAGTACTCGACATGCCCATCGGCCATCGAGAGAGTTATGCCCTGGTTGTGGTGAACAAAAGGAATACCACCACCCAACTTCCATCCGGGATAAGCGTAGTGGACCTGAAAATCCGGCCAGGACATGTCGCCATAGTCTACAAAGATCGCGCGTTGTGCCGCGGACGGACTGACAATATCCGAAAGCTTCCTGATCCATAGCACTGTGCGCCCGATGCGTTTGCTCTTGAATAAGCTCTCACGTGTCTCATCCGGACTATCGCCATTGGCAGCACAGACAATTGCGTACGTGACAGGACGGCCGGGTTTACCCAGCGGGCAGCGGTAGACGCCGGCATCCCTGGTGTAGGCCCACAACGCGCCGGTGCGATCGCGACTGTTCGCATCGTTAGGGTCGGATGCCGAGAAGTCTTCCTTATCCACCCACGGGGGGCCCCATGGACCCCGGGTAGGACCCCACGCCCTGCCGTTGACGAGATTCCCATCGTTGTCTTCGGCGTACATAATCCACGCTAAGGTAAGCTGTCTGAGATTGTTCAGACAGACCGCACGCTGACCTTGTTCTTTTGCGCTGCGCAGCGCAGGGATGAGCAGCGCGAGCAACAGCGCAATCACCGCAATGACCACCAAAAGCTCTATTAGTGTAAATGCTTTTGGCTTGCTCATAATGGCTCGTTTCCTTTCTCTATCTCAACATAAGATACACAAGAGCAGTCTTGTGTTCTGTTAATTTTGTCCCATCCTATTATTTTCAGTAGTCCTTGAACTTTCGCATCCACTCCGGCCAGTCGTCGGATTGCACGCCGCCGGCTTTGGTCCATTTGTTAGCCGTATCGAACTGCATGTTCCACTTGAGCGTCCACAGCTCTTTGAGCCCGATCTTTCTTACCGACCAATCGAGGAAAAGGCCGTTTATGTGCCCGTTGTGCCGGTTAATGCAGAAACCGGATGCTTCGGACTCGTTCGACCGTGGCGCGACGTGCTCCATAAAAGGAAGGATAGGAACTGTAGAATCGAGAAACACGGGGATTTTGGCCATGCACCTAAGAGGGTATATCTCAAGGCCGGGCCGCCGGCTTCGGTAGCGTAGGGGGGCAGAAGTATCAAAACGGTGGTTAAATAACCAGTCGTTAAATCCATAGCTGCCGCGAAATGGTGGCAGCGGGATTATAATCTCCCACGCTTCAAATGTTGAACCGGGCTTATTCAATATCATATACGATGAACCCTCAAGCCTGGAGAATCCTGGCGCGGGATCTCGAGACCTGACGGCCATGGGGCAGCATGCTATGCCTTTAGCGTTTATGTCTTGATATACGCTGGGTTTGTTCGGGTCATCCTCGCTGAGGAACGGACCGCGCAGAAGCCATAAAGCACCTCCAATATTCGAGGGGAGCAGTCCCTGGTTATCCTCGGTGTATAAAGTTAGTATCGTTCCCCACTGTTTAAGGTTTGCCTGGCAGACAACCGCCCTGGCCTGCTTCCTGACTCTTTGGAGTGCGGGAAGTAGAATCGCCATCAACAGCGCAACGATGGCAATCACCACCAAAAGCTCAATCAGCGTAAATCCTCCGGGCGATTTATTTCTCACACGACGTATTCCGGCCCGGCGGCCAACAGGTTTTGGCACTGCTTCGCCGTACATCATAACTCCGCTTTCGCATATATGACTCTCTTAGTATAATATCTATTTCTTAGTTATCAACAAAATCTTTTAAGATTTATTCTGTCCTGCATCTAATTTAGTTCCTGTTAAGGAAACAGTATTTGTCATTCCCGCGGAAGCGGGAATCCAGCTTTTTCGCTCTGGACCCCTGCTTGCGCAGGGGTGACAGAAGCCGGTTTTTGGTTTTCCGCAACAAGAACTAATTAGTCGACAGTTCCTCGGACCACTCGGTTTCGTTGCCGAACTGATCTCGCGCCTTTACACGGAAACGGTGGCCCTGTCCGCTTCTACCGACCGGAACGATATAATCACGTGCGCTTTGCCATCCACTGCTGAAGCCGGCCTCCGTGGTACACTCGAAGAAATACTCGACCGGCCCGCCGGCATCCGTTGCCTCGGCCGCTATCATCTGTACCCAATAATCGAATGTTCCGCCTCCGGCGTTGAATTCTCTCGGCTTGCCGTCACGTGCCCATTGAGCCGGATTGGGTTCGGGCGGATCGGTTTCATACTCCGGAAACCAGCCAAGCGGAGGTATACTGGCCTGGCAAGTTCCGCCGTAAGCTCCCATGTTGATATACAGGTTTATGCCGTAATCGTTGTCGGGATCCCGCGGCGCGCTCAACGGCTCGTCGCCCAGAGGGCAGGTCGGATCGCCCGCATCTATACATAGGCTCGTAACACTGTCGTAGGCCGATAATTCGTTGTTTGTATTCCATCTCCAGCCTTCGCTCTTCAAGTGGTAATCGCCGCCGGCTGCATCGACAAACAGCGGATCGCCGCTTATATTGCCCCAGCCCTGAGCCTCGCTTTCAAAACAGCTATACCGGGCCTCGCACTGGAACAGGTCGCCATCTTTGTTGCCCCAAAAAATGCAATTACTAATGTCGGGATTCGAATTTTCATAAGCTGCTATACCGAAATCATTATCCACAATTGTCAGGTTGGTAATCGTCGGGCTGCTGCCGTAGTTGAGTGATATTGCCATACCATTGTCTTTAATGATAAAGTTCTTCAGCACGCTGTCCGGCCCTTCACCAGTATGGAAGGTAACCGCGTCGGGTTTCGGATCCGTAGTACCTGATCGGCCGGATAGGGGGTCCCACGGTTCGGCAATCACAGCGGCGCCTTCGGTTCCGGCAACCGTTATGGCCTTACCCATAAAATCGATCTTGGAGTACACTCCCGGCCGGACAAGAACCGTCTGACCGTCTTTTGCCATTTCAATGGCTTCCTGGATAGTGTCGAACGGACGGGCTTCGGAGCCATCCTCCTGAAGGTCACCCTGTTCCGGATCATTAAGGCCTTGATTATCGACATATATTATACCCTGGAACTCATAGGCGCCCATATCTATACGGCCGCTTACTACTCGCGGATTGCCGTCAAGGTCCGTTTCGTTTGGCCCTGACACATAACTCGGATCTCCGGCATCGACACTGGGCGACGATGGAGCGAGGCGAAGGTCGTCGTCTTCGGTGCCGGGGATGTTATCAGGACCATTCGGGTCAGCGAACAGCGGGTCCTCATCAATATTGCCTGTGCCAAACCAGCCGCCATGGATGTTGCTGTAAGAGATATTAATTATTGACAGCTCGCTACTCCATATCTCGTCGCCGCCGTTCCAAAGGATGCAGTTGGTTAACGTAACTGTGTTCCGCTCGTGGTCGGATCTGCAGGCTAAGGCATTTCCATTATCTGCCGAGTTCCGGGAGAACATGCAGTTGGTCAGGACAGGTCCGCCCCAATAGTTATATATCCCGCCGCCACTATGACCCGCCGAGTTTCCTGTGAATAAGCAGTTTCTCAGGATCGGGCTGCTCAGATTTCTATTAAAATTATACACACCGCCACCTTGATCACGTACTGAATTGCCTCTGAATACACAGTTGGTCAAAGTCGGGCTGCTGTATCTGTTGTATATGCCGCCGCCGGCACGTGCCGAGTTTTCGATGAATGTGCAGTTGGTCAGGTTGGGATCGCACTCGTCGTTGTTGATCCCGCCGCCCTCACCATATTGTGCCAAATTCCGGATGAATGTGCAGTTGTTCTGGCTCAGGTTGCTCTTGTAGTTGTATATCCCAGCTCCGCCACCGCTTCCGGTCAGGTTCTCTGCGAATTTGCAGTTGGTCAGACTTCCGTCGCCCTGATTGTTATATATCCCGCCGCCATCAAACAAGGCCGAATTCCACGTGAAAGTGCAGTTGGTAATCCGTATTGTACAGCGTGGATTGTACAGCCCCCCGCCATTACCATTAAAATAGGAAGATTCGTTAGCATTGCCACCAGTGATAGTGAATCCGTCAAGGACGGCGACGGCGTCTTCGACTCTGTTTCGGCTGGTCACGACGTGATAGCTGTTTTCTGCTCTGCTGGTTGCTTCCCACAAATCCCCGGGATTGCTTACATCTATGTCATTGCCGTATAAGTCGCCGCTAAGGACGGTCTCATACAGCTCTATATCTCTCGCATTGGGATCAGGTTCGCCATGCCCAGCATAGCCGCCTTTCATCGTTATGCCCTCGATGAGTTCAAACGTAGCCGTCCAGTCACCGGATGCTGTTATCCGGGCCCCGGTCCGCCCTGATACTTCGAGCCGGCGATCGGGTTTGTATATACCATTTGCTACACGGATTTCATCGCCGGGTTGCGCCTCGGCAATAGCATCCTGGAGACATCGGTATCCGTTTGCCCAACTCGAACCGTCAAATTCAGCGACGGCGTCACCGTCAACGTATATTACCTTGCCTGCCGCAGCCGTGCATGACACCGCCAGCAGAAACAGTGCGCACAGCAAAGGCCTGATATAATTTGCCTTGCTTCGCATCTTCCTATCCCTTCAATAAAGACAATGAATCTGTATTGACGCTCCGGCCGATACAACCGCAGCATACTTCCACTATTAAGTGCCGTTTCTAAAAAGTAATTGTCACATTTTGTCATTCCCGTGAAAGCGGGAATCCATTATTGTGCTTCTGGATTCCGGCTCAAAGCCGGAATGACAGAATAGCAAAAGTCAAACTAATTTAATAGAAACGGCACTCACAAGTCGTCGGCTTGCATCTTATCACCACCTGCCTGAAACAGAATTCAACTCGCATCGATCGAACGCAGCTTCGCGTAGGGTGTGCAACGCACACCATTATCGAAATTGGTGGGCAGTGCCCACCCTACCAATAATAAATTTTCAATCTGTTAGGCGTTCTTAGTAATCACGCACGATAACCGCATCTTTGCCTACCAGGTACCGGTCTGACCCTTCGACTTTGAGATTATAAACCTTACCCGCATAGGGCATCGGCCTCCTGATTACGCTAACAACCGCAATCGAGCCGTTCGGCGTTTGTAGTTTTGTTCCTGCCTTGAGATCTTGTACGGCGATCCAGTCGCCCGATTCGGTTAAAAAGTAATGGCGCTCGGCCACACCGATGCGATTGCCGCTTTGAAGCAAAACATCATGACATTCAAAGACGCCCTCATGCTCTTGAAGCTCTTCAACTTTACCAAGATACGGCAGCGTCATCGACGAATTCTTTGCCGCAGCGCCGTTAATCCGGCCGACGCTGCAACGCGTGGTGACGTTCGATATTGAAACAAGGGCCCCGTCGATCCAGACGCCGGTCTCAGCAACGAAGCAAGTCCTGCCTTTTGGCGGCGGTGCGTAGGTTGAGGTTATTGTGAACTTCCATAGCACACCGGTCCTCTTGCCGTTGCTGTTGATTTCGTCGATACGCCAGAAGTATGTGGTATCTCTATCCAACCAGTAGTCGAGATGGCCGGGATCGAATTTAGTTGTGGTCTGATTACCCATCGGCAAGAGGAAATCCCCTGTTCCCAAATAAACATCATGTGAGACAGCGTTTGCGCCAGGGGTCCAGCTTAATATGACCCACGGTTCAACATCAACCGCCCCGTCGGCAGGATTGGGGTTGGAAGCCTGACCCGGCAAGCTTGTTTCCTGGTATGGTGACATGCTGGCCTGCAACGAACCACCATAAGCACCCATATTGATTCGGTTACCGTTGGGCATCGGCTCATCTAATGGATCGGCGTTCGGATCGCCGCCATCGATGCAGGGACTGGTCACTCGGTCAAGGACCCAGATGTCATGCTCGGGCCAATACCGGCCTCGATTGGAGCGCAGGTGATAATCACCGTTTTCCGCATCGACAAAGAGCGGATCGCCGTCGATATTGCCTTCGCCTGCACCCGCGTCATTGACACGACTGTAGCGCACCCGGCATCCGAAAATATCACTGTCGCTATTGTTCCAGGAAATAATATTGCTGATATCGGGCTCTGAGCCGGCGGAGGCCTCAATACCGTATCTGTTGTCAACTATCGTCAGATTGCTGATAGTCGGAGAACTGCCGGCAATGAAGACTGCCATGAAGTTGTTTCTTATGACGAAATTCCTCAGAATGCTGTCGGGGCCTTCGCCACTGTAGAACGAGACTGCAAAATCGTCGGGATTATGGAGCACAGGTACGCCGGCAGTGCCTGACGTAACACCCTGCACGACGAGCGCCTTGCCTAAAAAATCGACTTCTTCCCGGTACAGCCCCGGATAGACCCGGACGATGTCGCCGTCCGTAGCTGTGTCGATGCCCCTTCGAATAGTTGCGAACGCCGTTCCCGGAGTTAATCCTTCGTTGTCATCGCTTCCATGAACCGCATCGACGTAAAAGTAATTCAGGGTGAGAGTCCCTCCTCCAAACCCACCTTCTCCAAACCCGCCTTCTGCACCGGCTGCGGCGCCAACCAGTACTGCAGAAAATACCAAAATTGCCAGTCTTGTCATAACATTTGTTTTGTGAGCCATTGTGCACCTTCCTTTCTGCTCTAAGTTCTTTCGCAAAAGTTGCAGTTCACCAGCCGTTGTTAATTAATTTCACAAGCCACAGCATGCCCGGCGGGTTCTGCTGTGGTCTGCGGTAACTTCCTATCCTCGGCCGGACAAATTCATTGCCGGGATTATCGATATTCTGCAGGTAGGAAAATTCCAGTTCGCCTTCTCTGCCATTATCTGCCGAGAATGTAATCTTCTCGATAACATCGGTTTCCATATCGATGGTATAGACCAGCCTGGTTTGCTCTCGCGTCAAGACAACTTCTGCTTTTGCGCCGCCCGGCAAATGTCTGATTTCAAACCGAACCTGCTTTTCAGCCGCATCCCGGCGTACGGTATCAATCGTGTGCAATCCCATCCAGGGCCGCCCCAATCCCTTGAAGAAACTCCCCGCTGCGTATGTTGCCACTGCTTTTCCACTTGCGTCGAAGGCACACGCATAAACACCGCTGTCTACAATCCTTGTGCCGTTTGCGAGCTGTAAATTAAGCCAAGGGCCGGATTGCCTGCTTGCTGCATATACAAACGGCATCCGCCCGGTTCCGGAGACTTGCTGCCCATTGACCCGGCCGGTAATCCTGAAATATGTCCATCCGCGTTTGTGCATTTGGTCTCGACTGTCAATGATTCGCGCATCTTGCGGCCAGTCGAACTGAAAATATTCCTCCTCCAGAACATTGAAGTGGCGGTCCGTCCTCCAGATTCTGTCGCCGTGCTCACTGCTGCGTTTGGAGATTACAAGCAGACCCTTTCCCCTGCTGGAAACACGTTCCATATCGGCCTGCCTGCCCTCAACCTGAGAAATGAAAAGGCTCAAATCCTCGCCGTCCGTTGGCAGCCTTGTTACAGACAGATCGGGACTATACATTCGGAAATTGTTAACGTAGATAGCGTTCTTATCGTAGTAGTAGTTGGCATGTTGGTTTTGAAGGGTTCGGCAGTAAGAGTCTTTGCCGGAGGCATTAAATTTCAGCAGGCGCATCATCACAGTTCTGCCGGGGCCTTCAGGAAAGAAATACCAGCATTGCTCCATACCCTTCGCTACAGTCCTCGCCGGCGAATTGAAGGAAGTTTGTGCATTAATTCTTTCCGGCCCTATATCGATCTTGCCTGTCCCAAGCGTCATAGCCACAGTACCTGCGGCGATACCGGCGGTAGTGACCACCGAGACGATGGCGGTTTTGCTTGTTACCATCGCTGCCAGAGAAGCCGCGGCACCAACCTTGAGAGTAGCAGCCGTTACCGATACGTTCGCAGCGGCAGCCTCGGTTGAAGCTGTGAGCTTTCCGAATAACACCAAAGCCGCCAGCAGGTATCCCTTGCCGAGCCCGTGACGGGACAGCTTATTGGCCAGAGCCTTCTTCGCCCGATAGAATAACGATTGTGCGCCAAACTCCGTACATCCCATCAACCTGGCAATCTCCGAATACGGCATGTCCTTATAACAGCGCATGGTCAATACGGCCCTGTAACGGGGCGATAATTCCCGCATCGATATAAGAACGATTTGTTTCAATTCCCGGTTAACCATGTCGGCCAGAGCGCTTTGACTGTCCCCTATCGCAATTTGGCGGTCGATATCAGAAAGAGAAATCGTTTTATGCCGCCACTGCCGGCCGTAGTGGCTGCGAATCTTGTTGAAAGCTATGCCGTCCAGCCAGGACCAGAACTTCTCGGCCCTCTTCAATTTGTCGAATACCTTAAACATTTCCAGAATGCTCTCCTGAACAATATCCTGCGTTAAATCTTCTCGTAACGTAAGACGGAGTACATATTCACGTAAATGTACCCTCGCCGCCTCAGCCAGGCGATTCAGACACTCCTTATCGCCAAGCTGTGCCTTCCTGACTAATTCATCATGCTCTTCGTAGTTAATCATTGACTCCTATTTATTAAGTTCAACAAAAGCGCCAAACTTGACGCTATTTTTTGAGTATTTTTTATATTTTTTACTGAATCTTTATGAAATCCAGCCCAAATCTGCATTGCAACACCTGTAATACCGGAAAAAAATCGCCTGATAAATCATAAACCACTTCCTTCTTCAGTCAAAGTACTACTTGACCAATTTCCCATCCAAACCAGTTGTACTCGCTCTGAGCTACGGTTTACCAACAGGAATGGCGAAAAGTGTATAAAACAGAGCAAAAAAGCTGGAAGTTTAGGCCCTGACTTGTTAAAATAGAATATTGTAAGCTTTAGGAAATGTAAATAAGTAGTCAAAATAGGCAATTCCCGGATCACGCAGGTCCGTATGGATGAGTATCCAACGGTTCTGTGTACCCGGAGACGGCATGCGGTCGGTTGAGGGGTTCTGATCATCATCGTCGGAGAAAGGAGCAAACACTAAATGA
>Ga0307379_10003163_pt1 | contig 24025 bp, 28 predicted proteins | sample UN2MG_FD_202237 | JGI IMG/M metagenome (GOLD analysis project Ga0307379, IMG submission 202237) | Soil microbial communities from Risofladan, Vaasa, Finland - UN-2 | ecosystem: Environmental > Terrestrial > Soil > Coastal area > Acid sulfate soil | place: Finland: Risofladan, Vaasa | collected...
TTTGCTAAGTTTGGAAAGATTACTTCTAAAGGAGATATTTCAAATAAATATACATTACGTTCTCAAGAAATTATTACTAATGCTAAGCTAAGTAAAAGAGCATTAACAAAAGAAGAGAAAGCTTCATTGAAGTTAAAATCTACTATTATTAAATCTCTACAGTCAACAGCTGTTGATAATGAGAAAGCACAGATATTAGATAAGTTAAATATTAATAATGAGACTTTTGATGCTATTAGAGCAATGGTTACATTAGGGTTTGAAGAAACTGAAATTTCAGGATTAATTACTCAACCTATTATTTGGGAATACATTGAAGCTATAACTAACGGTAGGTCATCTTTAGCTAAGTTCGATGAGAATTTAGAAGATACTACTTTTAAAAATCTTATGGCTAAGTATGATGGGTTTGGTAGAATGTTAAAAGATACTAACATAGACCATTTGAAAAATCAATCAGGTGAGGAATTAATGAATAATCTTAATTCTAAACTAGAAGTTTCTGATCCTAAGAAAAGAACTATTGATTTTAATATTCAACAGTTACTAATAATTGAAAAGTTTCAAAAGTTTTCAGAAATAGGTAAAGAAATTAAAACTATTCAGTCAGCTATTAATACTGAATCAAAAGGTTTACCTACTTCACTTACTGAAAATAATTATAAAGTAGGACAAATCAATAGATTAGGTAAGCATGAGATACATAATGCTGGTAGACTATTAGGTGAGTATAACAATTTTGGGTTGACACGACCTACTACAATTAGTGGTTTTGCTGCTGTATACGGTGCTCAATTTGCTAATGAGATATATGCCGACTACTTTCCTTATCGTGAAGAAGGTATTAAAATATTAAATGATGAGATTAAAGAGCATTTACCAAAAGGTGATGACTTATCAATGACTAAGCAGGTTGAAACATCTACCGATATATTTAAAGGTGTTCGTTCATTTCTATACAATAGTACAAATAATAACCTCATGACTTGGGGAGCTACTAAGGAAAGAGCTAGATTATTTATAGATACTCCTACTAATAAAAGTTTGGCTAAGATTTTAAATAGTTTTAAAGGTCAGAGATGGTTTGATACAAATAGCTTTTTAAATAAGTTAGAATTTGATACAAATCAAGATGGTAAAATATCAAGTGTTAATTATGATTCTGCAATAGCTGAAAATTATGATGAGCGAGATATCTATAATGGATTTACTTATATGTTAAAAAACAATAACATAGTAGGTGAATTTAATGGCATTCAGTACACTCAGTCAATGTTAGCTAAAGAGTTAATAATGGCTGCATACTTAGAAGGTGGTATTCAAGGATCTAAACAATATTTAAAATATATTCCTGTAGATTATTTAGTATCAATGGGATTTGGTAATAATTTAAATGGTGTTAATTTTAGTTTCCAAGATATATTTGGAGGAACTCTTAATGAAGATGGAATAGCTATCTATGATGAACCATCTAATTTTGCTAGACAGTTCTTTCAGAATAATCCAGACTTATTAAAAACAGTAAACGATAATGATATTGTTAGAAATAAAGAAAAAGATAGCTTTACTATTAAGCCTGATAAAATAACATCTTATCAAAAATTACTACTTGATGAATTAGTTCCTGTTAAATTCTTAACTATTAAAGTTTCTAGAAAAGAAGGTAACTTTGAAATATATGAGTATGATGTAGCTGAAAATAAATATAAGAAGCTACCTATGTTAAAAGGTGCTTATGGATTTGTTCAATATGATTCTCAATCTACTGAAGTTACTAGTGTAGAACAACCACTTGTTAAGAATCCATCTATTTCAACAGTTAACCCTAAGTATACTATCCCAGGTACTAAGCCTAATGAAGAAGCAATTATTCCAATTCTTAAATCATTAAACATAGATACTAAGGAAACTGGTAATGTAGCATTTAAGTCATTAATGAAGACTTTGATTAATAGTGAAAATACAAACTCTTATAATAAAGAATTATTAATACATCTTAATAGTTTAACTGGGAATGAATCTATTAAACTAGTATATATTGATGATAAGAATGGTGGAGAGGCTAGTTATAACTCTGTTAGAAATGAACTTACGTTAAATAAATACGAACTTCGTAAGATAAAGACTGAAAGTAAATTAGCAAGTAATATTGCACATGAAACAATTCATGCATATACTTCTCAACTTATTAGGTTATTTGAAAGTAATCAGTTTGACAAGTTAACTGAAGAACAAGTAAAGTTAATAACTAGCTTAAAAGATTTACAGTCACAATACATTGAAAATTTAGTTAAAACAGAAGGTTCTGAAGGACTTGCTAATTTTAAAACTAAGTATTTTACATGGAGATATACTAGAGAGAGTAAAGGGTTCAGATCAAAATATACTCTTGCTCAATACTTAACTCAAAAAGGTGCAGATAATACACAAAATTTACCTCCTTTAAAAGAATCTTCTAAAGAGGAATTAAGTAAGTATTATGGAGCAATTAAATTAACAGAATTTGTTACAATGGCTCTTACTGATGAAGGGTTTCAAAAAGATCTTAATGAGGTACAAGATGATGCTCCTTGGTATCAGAAAATAAAAGATATTATTGTTAAATTATTAGAGTCATTAGGATTAGACGTTAAGCAAGGTTCTTTATTAGAGGCTGCTATTAACGATACTATCTTATTAACTAAGACTTATGTTAGACCAGCTGATGAGGTTAAATCTTTAGATGTTAATAGATTGAGTAAGTCTGCACTTACAACTAATGAGCCTTTGTCACCACAAGAAGGTGCAGGAGATAACTTGATATCAGTAGACGACTCTGCTTTTGAAGATACCTTTGAAGAATTTTTACTAACTTGCAAAAAATAATATTTTATGGCAGCATCTTGTCCAAACGATAATACTAAAGAGTGGAAACAGTTAGTTTCTCAAACAGGAGAAACTTTAGCAAAGATGGCATTCGTAGCTAATGGTTACGTAACACCTGATGTTAGACCACTTACTGAAATTAAGAAAGCAATAGGTTTTAAGTCAAAAACTGAAAACTTTGCAAAGATAGCTAGTAAACTAGGTAGGTATAATGCTAAAAACGGTACTTCTCATTCATTTGATCCAGTACGTATATTTGGAAATACTTTTCAGTTAACATTTAAACCTAATTATCTTTCTGTAAGTGAAGAAACAAGACGAAAGAAAATTGCTCGTAAAAATCCTAATTTTAGAGTAGAGAGTTATGATGAAAATGTAAGATATATTGAATATGCTCAACCCTCTACTGAAACAGAAGGTGGTTATTTTGATGTAAATGGTGATTTTAAACCACTTGCTGATAGAGAAAGTGATATAGATTATATGATTCCTTCTAATGAGGTTAATTATACTTTAAGGTCAGCTACAATTTTATCATCTGATAAAGGAATACAAATATTCAATAAAGGTCAAAAAAATAATTGGGATTTGAGTAAAATTCTTACAGAACTACAAGTTCCTAAAGAACAAAAACAAATTATATTAGATAAAAATATAAACGATAGAGAAGAAATTATTACATCTTTATTAGCTGATAATAGTTTTGTTGTAGAAGTTAAGACTGCTAAAGAACAGTCATTGGAGGATGATCCTAGTTTCTTTATTTACAATGATTCGGAATATCAAATAAATAATGGATATTTAAAAAATAATATTAATATAACAAAAGAAGAATATTACAAAGCTGTCAAGTCTTATCAAAATGAAAATAATAAAAATCCAACCCAACACTATGCTAACCTAACAGTTCCAGGAGGTACTAATTATACAGAAAATGAAATAGCTACACCAGGAATTACACCTAACATTAAAGGTCACGCACAGTTTAGTACTGATAATGGTATTGGATGGTTTAGAAGTGATGAAGAAGCTGTTACGTCTAAAACTAGTACTGAAAAAGATAATATTAGGATTGGACAATTAAAAGAAATGGGTTATTCTGAACAAGAGATTTCAGAAATGACCGAAGAGGATACTGGTTCTCAAGCTAAAGTGTTAGGAGGTACTAAAACCCGTAGAATACTAGAAGTACAATCTGATTTATTTCAGAAAGGTAGAGATAAAAGTAATTTACTTAGTAAAGGTGACGATTTTGGAAAAAGTTATGGAGGTTCAATACCTTCTGGACCTTTATTAGATAAAATTAGAGAAGAAGCAAATGAAGCTTACGACAAACCAACTGTAAAGGAAGGAACTATTGTAACCGTTAATGGTAAAAATTATGAAAAATCTAATGGTATGTGGTTTGAGCAAAAAATCAAATCAACAGATAATAGAAACAAATTCTTACAACTACTAAACAAAAAAGGTAATTGGGTTAATTTCTTTATTGAATCAATTGTTCAAGATAGTGTTAAGAAGGGGTATGAGAAAGTAGTATTTCCTACTGGAGAAACTGCTGCTAAAGTAGAAGGACATCAAACTATTGCTGATGAGATTATAAAGTTAGATGAAAAAATTAAAAGTATAGAGAATATTATAAAAAATCCTGAAGATTACTATTTAGCTAGTATTCAAGGCTATGTCGGTGAAGGAGAATCACATGGAGATAAAGAAGTTTTTCTAATTTTAATGAAAGATAAATTAGAAAAGGTTAAAGTAGAAAAGCAAGAAATGAAAACTCAAGGTTTAGAAAAACTTAAACCTATTGAAGCTTTCTACTCTAACAGAGTTACTAATATTCTTAATAAATTATACGACACTAAAGTTATTACTGATGAACATGGTAATACTTGGAATGAAGTTACCTTAGATCAGAATACTCAAGAGGTAAGTGATGATATTGATTTCTTAATCCCTTCTGCAAATACTGAACTAGTAGCATCTGAAACAATAAGAAAACGTAAAATAGATGCTGACATTGTTTCACTTCGTCATAAGCTAAATGAAAATATAGGAAATGTTGATGAAACATTATCTATTAAAAAAAGAATAGGGCAATTAGTAGATATAAGGAATAATGAGTTAAAAGGAGTAGATAAAAGAATACATGAAGCTAAAGATGCTGCTACTTTTTCAAAAGTCTTAGGGTTTGCAGATAATCAATTAAAAGAAATAGAGTTAATGTTAAAAAGCTCTACTTTAACTGCAGATAATGTACAGTATGCACAAAGAATAACTGATTTATGGATAGCTGCAGGTGATTTTAGTTCTATTGAGCATTTAATGTTAGATGAAGATGAGGCTAATACTCCAAGTATTCGTAACGCATTTGTTTTACGAAAGAACGAAGCAGAAAGGTTACAGTCTGACATAAAAAAACGCCAAAGAGAATTTATATCAACCTTCGTCAGACAATATACTGATGAAAATTTAGCAGACGAGGATATTTTCAAATTAGTAAAGGATGTAAGTTCTTGGAGTGCTAAAACATTAAATATCGCTAGGCATGATAATAATCTATTACAAGCAATATTTTTAGGTGTACAGGAAGCTAACATTAAAGCTCAACGAGAAGCTAATGTAGTATGGGAAGATATTGACGCATTATCTAAAAAATTCTTAAAAGCAACTGGTAATAGTTATAGTATTCTAAAACAAGTTACTGATGACGGTCTAGAAACAGGTAGAATGGTCAATAGATTTTCTCATGAATTTTTTGATATACGTAATAAATTATCAACTAGAGCATTTTTACAAAAAGATAAAAATGGAGTAATTAAAAAGAATAAAAAAGATATTGATACTTACTACGAATGGGTAAATAAAAATACAATTACTTTTGATACTCGTTTATTATTTGAAGATTCACAAAGCGATATAACAGATGTACCAGATAAATTTATATTTAAAGGTGAAGAAAAAGTAACATCTGCTAGAAAAGATGCTCACATTCAAGAATTAAAAAAACAATTAGGTGAAAAAGGATATGCCTTTTATATAGCTAAACAAGAGAAGAAAAATGAAAAGTTTAAGACAGATCGTGCTGTAAAGTACGCATCTATTCAATCTGACTTAAGTGATAATTCTCAAGCTGAAAGAGATGCATTCTTTGAGGAATGGTTAAAGGAATACTCTCCATACTGGGCAACAGCAATGCTTGAGAATCCTAAATTTCGTCAAAAAGCAGATAAGACATATTATACAGCAAAAGGAATTAGAGAGTATTCTGTACAAGTACCTAGAAAGTATGATTTAGTTAATAATGAAACTGGTTGGTACGATAAGAATTTTGAAAAGGTTGAGGCTAATGAAGATATTTTAAATTATCATAATTTTGTAATTCAAACTATGAATGATTTGAAATATACCTTACCTGACTCTCAGCAATCGATTTTAGGAGTAGGTGTATTACCTTATGTTGAAAAAAGTCTAATGGACTCATTTTCAGAAAAAGGTATGATGATGGGGGTTGTTCCTTTTTGGGATAAGTTTAAAGAATCATTAACTACTACTGATTTTGCTACAGAAGTTACTGAAGACATTAATCCAAGTACAGGTAAGATATATAAAAGTATTGCAACTCCTTTCGTAGAAGATATAGAAGCTAAGATTATAGGAATGGTTAATATAAGCATAATTGCATTTCAACAAGAAAATGGTAGTGAACCTTCATCTAAGGATATCGCTAATATGCGTGACCAAGCTAAGCATGAGTTATCTACTAATAAGTCTTGGGATATCACTAGAATAATGAAAGCTTTTGCACTTACTACATTAGCACACAAGCATAAGTCAGTAATTAAAGCAACAGTCGAAATGAGTGTTGATGAATTTAACTCATTGCATCCAAGTGAAACTAATAAGAAAGGTGAAGCAAAAAAACAAGCTGATGGTCGCTTTGTTGAAGATAAAGGTTCAGGAGATCAATTAAAGTCAGCTCTTAATTTTTCAATTAATGAATCTTTTTATGGAATTGCAAGTCGTAAAGTTGAAGCACCTTTAACTACGAAAATGTACAATAATAAGGAGAAAGCTAAAAAGAAAAAGCTTGAAAAATTATTAGAGAACGAAGAAAATGAAGAGAACATTAAAATTCTTAATGACGAATTAGATAATTTAGGTAGTGTAGTTACTGGTAGTGGAGTAGGTGATACTGTTCTTAAATATATGACTCTTAAAGGATTAGGTTGGAATACATTTTCTGCCTTTTCTAATATTGGTTTTGGTGTAATATCTAACCTTACTAATGCATCTGATGGTAGAGAGTATTCTATGACTCAAATGAAAAAAGCATACATGCTTACCGTTAATTCAATTGGTAGAAATGCATCATTTAATACTTGGGACGGTATAAATAGTAATGCCCTTAAGATTAGAACGATGATGGATCAATGGGATTTACTTCAAACTACGAATAAGGAGCTTTTTAAGAGTACTGTTACCACTAAAAACCCATTAAGTAGATTTGGACCATTTACTATGCAAGAGCGTTCAGAGTACTTAAATTATGCTCCTGTGATGATTGCAGCAATGATGAATTTCAAAGCTACTTCTCCAGATGGAGATTCTGTAGAATTATGGGATGCAATGGGAATAGATGGAAAGCTTAAAGAAGGATTTACTGCAGATGATGTAAATGGGAAACCATTTAATGAAATTAAAATGATTCAGAAGATAAAGAGAATCATTGAAATGAATCATGGTGATTATAATAATGCATTACAAGTAAAAGAAAAGTTCTTAGGTAGAGCTGCTTCTCAGTTTCGTACTTGGATGTTTGAAGGATTTGCTAGTAGATTTGAAAATACAAAAACAGATTGGGCACTTAGTTATGGTATGGATGAGCCTTATGTTCGTAAAGGAAGGTATAAAAGTTATACTCAAGGTCAGGCATCAGCAGCAGGAGCTACACTAGGAACTATAATTTTACCAGGAATAGGTACAGTAATAGGAGGTGGTCTTGGTTTTCTGGGAGGAAAATTTTTGAAAACGCAGAATAACCGATCTGGAATTAGTGATGTAATGTTTACTATTAAACAGTTAGCAAGAAAAGCAATGTTTCAAAAGACACAATTTGACGATGCTGATGGTGCTACAGGTTTTAGCAAGGTAGATGCTGCAAATATGCGTAAGAATATGACAGAGCTATATTTAATGGTAGCTTTATACGGTGCAATGTTATTGCTAAAAGGAGCTTCTGGTGGAGATGATGAAGAAAAGAAGAGTTTTGCTACTAATTTCTTATTAAATCAAGTCAATCGATTACAAACCGATATTACTTTTTATACAAACCCGTTAGGAGCTGAAAAACTTATGCAAACAGCACTTCCTATATTTCAAATATTAAAAGATTTTCAGAAATTAGGTGGAGATGTTCAACATTTATTTGATGATGATATGGAAAATGATACTTTCATATCTGGACCATTTAAAGGTAGTAATAAACTAGGAGTTCATCTTGGTGAGTTCTTCCCTGGTTCATCACAAGGAATTAGATTATATAGAACTGGAGATAAGGTATGGTAAATAAAAAGAGGGGTTTAATTGCCCCTCTTAGTTACCATTTAATTGTTTCACCGTATAAATCTATTAAGATTTTATCAGCTTGTTTAAAGTTTGGACAATTCCAACTTTTCTTACTATCAATATATTCAGAAGGATGGTCATATTTTAAAACATGCATATTTTTTAAATGAGGTTCTAATAATTGAGCCTCTTTTCCCCATAACATAAAAATAGTACCTGGTTTATAATCGATTATCGCATTTAATGTTGCTGAAATGAATTTTCCCCAAGGCTTTTTATGAATATTCTTACCCTCTACTCTAGTTGTTAATTGCTTATTGATTAAGAATACTCCTTGTTTTGCCCAATCTTCTAACGTAAAGTTAAAATCTAGGTAAAACCCGTCTTTATGATATTCCCTTTCAATACAATCATGGATTATACTAAGTTCTATTGAATAGAATTGTGAAACGAATTTATTCCCATACGCTAACCCACTAGGAGTAGTATTCATATAAGGTTTATCTCCAATTATCACAACTTTAACATCTTCCCATTTACATAATTTATAGGCATTAAAAATGTCTACTTTAAAAGGTTCAATGTCATTCATTACATACTCAGTATTAATAAAACCCATCAGTTTAGATGAATAAGGACTACGCAACATATCTTTTAGTTGCGTAGTCCATTTTATTCCTAATTTTTCAGTCCAGAAACGTTTACCTAGCTTAATCATAAAGCTTTTATTTTACTGGATTTTAATTTATTTGAATAAGTACATTCAAGTAGTACTTCTTTTGTTAGGTTTTCTTTTTCCTCATCTAGTACTCCCCAAACTTCTTGCCCATCTAAGTTAACTAATGATGTAGTTGATAACTCAGGTTCATCGATACTTAATCTTCTTTCCCAGCTCTCCTTTAGCTCATCTGCTTTACATAGTATTAATGGCACTATATAAGGTTTACCTGTGAAATAGTTATTATTAGTGATCATTGTTTTAACATCCTTACTAATTTCAGAATATTTCCCTTGTTTTATTAACTCATAGTCATCTAAATATTTATCTCTTATTTTAAATATAGTGACTAAGTAGTCATTTTTCATATACTCATCTACATAATTAGATAGTTCTATAAGATCACTATGAAAAGTGTCAAATAGTTTATCTTGATAAGATTTAATTACGATAAAAATATAAGGACCTTCATTATAAACTTGATTGTTTAAATCTCTATCGAATAGATATGAATTTAAAAACCTTGTAGTCATAATTAACTTATCTCCTGTGCTTTTTACGTCACATTTAAATAGTAGTTTAGGTATTTCTAATAATGGAAATATAAAAGTAGATGTTTTTGTGTATTTTACGTAGCTCATCTTACAATTTACATTTTTAATTCAACAATTCCATTACTTTCTTCATATTCCATTGGATAATCCCAATTACTTACTACAGTATGGTAGTTATACTTTTCAATAGCCTGTTTAACGCCCATTAACTTTCTACCATTTTCTAAAGTACCTCCAAATTTACCAATGTTCAACACTTCATCTGTAAATTGAAATATCATAGGTAAATTATTCATATCTTTCTCTACAACTATGTATTGAAATGGCAATAATTCATATCCATCTAACAATAATGCTCTGATTTTAGAGTTCTTTAATAATCCAATTGTGTAAAAAGCACCTTGAAAGTCATATCTATATTTCCAAAAATCATAATTAAAACCTAATACAGACTTACCAGTGTATTTAAAATCAATAGGTTGTATTGTTTTTTCACCATGATCAATATGAACTTTATCTAATTCCCCTTTGCACTCAAGTTCTCCTATTTTAAATTGTACAATAAATCTATCAATAGATTCAATAGTATCTGATTTAACAAAGTACTTCTTGATATACCGATCGTTCTTCATTGCAGTTACACAAATAACAGCTTTATTATACTCATCTTCTTGAATGATTGTCATTCCTTTAGTTACGCTTAAAATATTAAAATAAGCCTCACCAAGAACTTGGATTTTACTAATCTTAGTATCATCTTTCCATCTAGGTTGATAATCATAAGTTTTACAAGCATCTAATATTACAGTGTTTAATTTTATATCAATAAACGGTAATATTTCTTCAGATTTGACGTAATCGTATACATACCTTACTATGGATTTAACTGTATCACTTACATTATCCTCTCTCATCACATAATATTTATCCATTATTGTTTTTGGTGACAATAACATATCATCTACAAGTCTTCCAAATACAAAATGTTCAGGGGTAATATCAGGTTCAATCCTATCCCTTGCTTTAATATATGCTTGTGGACTAGTTAGTATCTTCTTTAGGCTACTTTGATTGACCTTTTTTATTTTTCTATATTCTTCATCCATATTATTTAGTTTTTAATGTGTATACTAACTTTCGTTCTTTTAATGTCTTAACTTCTCTAAATTCATAAGATGTCTTTGTTAAATAAGCAATACTATCATCTTTGATAATCTTCTTTTTTACAACTACGTCATCTAAACATTTTAACCAAACTAACGCTAAATTACCAATGTCCCAGTTAGGTTCATAATCTTCTCTTGCGGGTTTCCAACTTATATATTTATCTCCAGTTTTCTTATCAGTTAATCGTTTTACATTTCCAAAGTTAATGGGAGCGTAGACAATCAATGATGTTTCAATAGGAGATTTAATAAGTAAATCATTAGGAATATTAGATTCAATATATCTATGCATTGTAGCAACTAATGCTGCTCTAATGGAAAAATGACCACTTGCATATAATTTATTGTAACCAATCTTTATCCATTTTTTTTTAGTTTGAGGAATATGTGTAATAAATTCAGGAAATTCTAATATAATTTCTTTCTTTATTTTCATATTATTTCTTTTAATTTTTTATTAAACTCTTTTTTTGACTCATTAGTCCCTATTTTTTTTACTAGATCTGAAAAATCAGTAACTCCTTCTAGTTCAGGCATAAAGAAATGTGGAATATCATATGTTTTTGTAAAATCCTCAGCTAATCTTTTACCTGCTTTATCATTATCAAATAAACATACTACTTTTATGAAACGTTCTTTATATTCATCCATTACGGACTGTTTCATCATTACGGACTCTGATTGTAATCCTACACTAGGTAGTCCAATTACATCTTTAATACTCATTACATCCTTTAAGGATTTTGTAATAATTAACAACTCCCCATTACTAGGTAATTGACTATAACCTTGATGTACACTATAATTGGCATTATTCATCCATTTATAACGTTCATTGAAAGGTTGGTATATTTTATATGATACTTCTTCATCTTTAAATTCAAGATAGGCATATGTCAACTTATCTACTTTTGAAGAATCACCATTAAAAAATACATATTCGATAGGTTTTACATTGTAAAAATCTAACGTATTCTTTGTTATTCCAAAGCTTCCCCAAAATTTAGCATCTCGTAATTTCCACTTTCTGCTTTTAACACCAATTTTAACTTGAACCTTCTCTACAATTTTTTTACTTCTTATTGTTTTCTTACGTTCTTCAGTAATTTCTACAACAGATAGTTTAAAATCATATGTTATTTTAAATAAGGTATCTCTATAATCTAGTCCGAATAGCTTACGTACAAATACTATACAATCGCCACTTTCTTTAGTAGCAAAGTCATAGAACATAAGTGCATTATCTTCACTTTTATGATAATAAAAAGCAAATGATGGAACATTATCGTTCCTTAAAGGACTGTTTATCTTAACCCCACTCGTTATTTCTTCTCCTGTATAAAAAGAATAAATTTCCTCTTGAGATACTACTTTAAGAATATCATCTTTTGTAATTTGTTCATTATAAACAAAAGAATTTAAATTAATTTCTTTCATAGTGATAATTAAAAAAAGGGAGACCTTTCAGCCTCCCTTAATAGTTAAAATAAATAGGTAATCTTAATCCCAATCATCATCATCAGTTGAAGTTGATTTGCTACCAGAAGGAGCTCCTGTTGAAGCATCTTCTTCTAATCTCATCATTGAATCTAAGTCACCTGCTTTTAATCTAGTGGACTCAATAGCTACACTCATCGACTCCATAAATGGAACCCATGAACGAGGTTGAATGAACTTTTTACTGTATTCTTTAGTACCGTAGTTAGCAAAGACTCTAAATTGTCCTGCTTTTGGTAATCCCTCTCTAATAAGCTTCATTACACCGTTCAACATATCTTCAACATTGCTAAAAGCAGGAAACTCAAATTTATCTCCTAATACTGCATGTGCAATATGCTTTAAGATTTTACCTTGCTTAGCAGTTTGTTGATCAACAGTCTGATACTTAGTATCTTCTTTAATGAACCAGAATGAACTATTACACGATGCTCCAACTGAATCAGTAAATAATACTTTATAATCTGGAGCATTAGCATTGTCATCTTTAGTTTTCTTAACTAAACTAACAGTAACTGCTTCTACAATACCTGCATTACCTCCGTTAAATACCGCTTTACCTGCTTTTTGATTAAACGATTCATCATTTAAATTTATACTCATAATCTTTAATTTATTTTAATTTAATTTATTTTATTTTATTTTAATTCCAAGCTTCTTCTTCAGTATCGTCATCTACACCTTCTCCTGCAGCAGAAAATACTTCTTTTCCAGTACCTTCATTAGCAACAGCTTCTTCTTCTGCTTCAATCATTGATTCATTAATCTCTACTTCATCAGTAATATCATTAATAACCTCATCGATAGTATCATCGATAGTATCAGCGATAGCATCATTAGTAGTTCTACTAACTGTAACAAGTCCTTCACCTTCTACATTTGATAAATGTAGATAATTTTCTACATCAACATCTAAGATGTTAATCTTAGCTATATATTCATATAGTTTCTTATTGCTAAGAGTACATGTTTTTGTAAGTGCGAGTCCATGATCTACCTCTTCTGCAAAAGATTGCATAAAGATATTATTATCTTTACCGAATCCGATAGCGATATAAGATTCTCCTCCTACTAGTCCTAATAATTCTTGAGCAGCTTTATTAAAACTCATTTTACGTCCTGCACCGATTTTATCTAATGCACTCATTGTTACAACTGGTGTTGTAAACTTTTCTACTTTTGCCGTTCTTTGGGTTGGCACTCCCCATACTACTTCACTCATATTTATTTATTTATTTATTATTAAAAATATTCAGTAATAGCTTCATTCACTATTACTAAATCATTTGGTATTTCATCTGTATCGAACATGTCGATAGGAGTTTTACAAGTATCTACACCTGAACTCTTTGTTCTAAATACGTGCTCATTAGGTTGTCCTGGAGCAGTTTTTATCTCAGCATATAATACTATTGAACTAAAGCTCTCAGGAGTCATTTTCTCTAACTGTTTCCCTTGTACTGCAATTCTCTCTTGTGGAAATCCTGCTTCATCATAATGTGTTTCAGGATGAGCAAATAAGTACACGTTTAAGTCATCTCTCAATCTCTCATTAATAGTATTAATTAGATCGTATTGACTACCGCTTAAATTACCCCATTTCTCAAATCCAGAATTACCTCTAAAACCTTTACTCATTACAAAATCTGTCATAATTCTTGACCAAGTATCTATAATGATAGTCTTAATCTTTTCATCCTTATGACATTCTTTTAATTTTTTCATGACTTCTACAACATCTGAAGATTTTATATAGTTTCCTTTAGCTTCATTGTACTTGTCACCGAACTTCTTAAAAGGTAATGGTTTTTGATCAGTATTGATAATTACAGTTTCATCAGGATTTAAATTCCTTAAACTGGTAGATTTACCCATACCACTTTTACCTACGATAAATATTAATTTACCCATAATTGTTAATTTATTTGTTTGTTTTGATTATACTATCCTCTCTCTAATTAGGAGTATTAAAGATACGAAAACTATGACTTATCAGCAAGTATTTCATGCTTAATTTCAACACTTTTCTTCTTCCTTTTCCCCCACGTAATCCCTCTTAAATAAGGAAATTCTTCTTGTATTAATCTACTTGCTCTAGATATTGAATCTAAGTACTTTACTTCACGTTTCTCCATATCTTGAAGAAACTCTTTTACAGTTTTACTAGTATCGTAACCTATTGCTTTTAGATATTTATAATACAATTTTTCATTTGAATCTCGGAGTTTTGGATATTTTATAAGTTGTTGTTTCACCCACGGTTTTTGCTCTATTATCATAGTAAAATTTATTTATCTACATAACTAAACAGTTTCTCTAACCATTTATTTAAGGTAGCTGATGATTCTTTTACATTACGTATGCAATCTTTAACATTCTCTTTAGGATACCATATAACATATCCTTTATGAGTACGTAAATCAATGCTTAAACCACTAGATTTATTACCTAATGGTTTATCCCCTGTGTACTTAACCCAAAAGTGCATACCATTATTTTTAGTAGTGTAATGCAATGTTTGAGCTAATTCAAAATTTAAATTATCAGGAATATTATCAAAACCATCAGCATCTCCATGTCTATCAACATCTATAATTACATATCCTTCTGAAGGAGAAACAGCCAGAGAGAATCCCTCTGGTACTGTTCCTTCAAAATAAGTTTCACTAGGTAGCATTCCCCATTTAATTATAGGACGCTTACCTCTTGTTAAGAAACTCTTCATAACTAAAATTTATATATGCGTTTAGCTTGTTCAGTTACCCAATAAACTCCATAGTCATTTGCTATAGCATAATTAAAAACTCTTACTAGTTCATCATAATACATTCTTGGATCTACTACAGCTTGATCAATTGCTTCTTCTAACTCATCAATATCTTCTACACCTATATGTAAACCATATCCTGAGAGAATACAAGAGTCAGAATTTACACTACTGTCTCCACCATGAAAATCTAAATTGTTTTCATTAATAAATTTTTTTAGTTTTTCTTTTCTTTCTATTCTGTCCATATTATATATTATTATAAGGGTTTGCTTCTATCCACTCTTTTAAAAATTCTTCTAGCTTTGAAGGACTAAGTCCTAATTCACTAAATGTATCTTTATTACCAATTCTTTCCCAAGTATTTTCATCATTAGGTAAAGAACCTGTATTAGGATTCTGTAAAGCGTTTAATAATTCATCTATTGTTGCCATAATTATATTTTTAAATTAATTCAAATTCAGTTTCTATAAAGTCATGTAATTTAGCATGTTGCTTAATATAATTCATAGGAGCAGCTTCCTTAAAAGCAAATGTCGCATGATTATATAAACTCCATAGCGTAGGATCAGAGAACTCAGAATAAGCAGGTTCTTCTAATTGTCTTTTTATAACATTTAGTTGAGTTGATGTGATTATATCTTCTTCAAGATAGAATCTACCTACAAGTTCAGAAACATCTCTAGTTGATAGATCAATTTCCTTCATTCGTTCACTATGTCTATGTAATTTAAGAAAGTTCTTTTCTAATTGCTCTATAGTATTAGTAATGGTGTCCTTTAGGTCACTTACTACTGTACCTGTATGTTTTCTAGTAAATCTTAATTCACCACTCATCATACCATTGCTACATATCCAAACGTTAGCTCCAGCTACATATCCAACTGACATTGTTTTATTATAACTATTTCTATAAGCTATTCTCATTCCCATTTCACTACTTTCAGGATGTCTAATATCCATAGTTGTAATCAATTGAGTCCCAGCACCATTAGCTTGCATAGTTTCATTAGCAACAATAATCCCACTCTTATCTAATAAATCCTTAGTTTGTTCATACATATCTCTATGAGAAACTGGTTTATACGTTGAAGTACTCATCGGTACTTTTACTGCAAATAATTCTTCTTTTTCCATATTTATATTTGTTTTATTTTAACTTTTAATAGTTCTATTTGTTCATCTGTAATTTCATGTGTTTCTAACCATACTTCACAAATCTGTTTTACAATAGCAGTATTTGCTTTTGTAATTTTTAATTTTTCTGTAAAGTTTTCAGAATCAAAAATATTTGTAAAGTCTTGTAATTTTCCAATAAGGTCAATATATTTTATAATTACGTCATCTACATCATAACCTCGCTTATAGTATTTAAAACATCTTTCAAGCTGTCTTAATATTCTACTAATTTGCCAGATTTCACTACTATAAAAAGCAGTATTCCATTTATTCCATGTAGCCTTCTTACCTTCTAAATTTTCAGATAGATCTAAGGATTGCTTTGTTTCAATATCATACCCCTTCGTTATAATATCCATATCAAAACTTGACATTACAGAAAATATATTTCTACAACTTCTTTTTAATATTATATTAATAGGAACACACGTATTATATGTAAACTTAATTGTAACTAGTCCAAACTTGCCGAAACTATCTTGGTTCTTGTCAATATATTGATCAAACTTCCATTTTTCAAGTGGGTCTAGTATTGTAAACATTGGATTATGATGCATTGCGAATAATAATTTTGTAAATGATTTTTCATCATAAACAAATGTATCAACATCTTGACCTTCAAAATAATCTAACAAACAACTACCTGTAATACATCCCTTAATAGGTTGTTCCTTTAACCATTCAACTGCATCTTCTATTTCTTTTTTCATATTTCTTTTTGGTAAAAAAAGGGTTGCTAGTATAAACTAACAACCCTAATTTTTGAATTAAAATTTATTAAATTAAATCAATCGTTTCAGTAACTGCATCAACTACTTCTTTAAGCGTATAAATATTGTTTAATTTAACAATATCCTCTTCAAAGAATAATCCAAATTCTTCAAATTCATTTAACACTTTGAACTGCTGTAAGAAATCGTTAATCTTCTTAACTTTACTACTGTCATCTTGAAAAGAAATAAAAGCTAATGCTTCTTTTGCTAATTTATCTCCAGTTGGTCTTTTAACCGTATCTGGTTTAGCGACAAATTCAATAGCTTGATTTCCTTGAACAAGTTTAGAAACTGCACTTCTTAACTCATCTATGCTGTCTGCTTTCTTTCCTTTGAAATCTTTACCTTTTGCCATTTTTGCAAAAGTTACAATGTACTCAGCATGTCTTTGTGCAGTTACAAATTCTGCATTGTTTACAGGACTTTTATCCTTGTTTGACAAATAACCACCATTAGCTAATTGTAAATCTGCTTTTTTTAAAAATTGTTTACTCATTTTATTTATTATTATTTATTTAAATACTTTACCCAATCGTCAATCTTCTCTACTTCTTTAGGTTCAAACCATTCTCCATAGGCTGCAATATTTTCAGTAGAACGTGTATGAAATGAAATTAATTTATCAATTTTCCATTTACATATTTTTTTACCATCCTCTCTACTTATTGTAGTTTCTTTAGAGCCTGGAAGTATAAATTTATCTTGATTATTACGCCATTGTCTACAAGGACTATCATTATCTCCAAAAACAATTGCTGTTTTATAAGACCTTTCATCCTCTGATACAATTTTTCTAAACCATACCTGATCGTTATTCATTCCATTTTGCTCATAAATAGTACTAATATCTAAATCATTAATATTCTCATAAGCGTACAATGTTGTTTTAGAACCTGTAATCATTAAGTCAGCATAAAATGTTTCAGCTAAATTCTTAGCTAATGCTAAACAAGTTGAAGAAACACCTTTTGGAATACTTCCTGATATATCAATTATTATTAGGTTTTTATCAGGTGACGTTAACTCTAACCCACCATACATTCCTTCTAACTTTTTATTGTACATATTAGGATTGTATATAGCAAAATTATGAATATTCGTATGAACAGCTTCTTCTATAGTACTTAACCATAATGGAAATACATTTAATTCTTTAAGCTTTAATACGTCTACATATGCTGCAGAATCATTAACATATTCACTAAACAAACCTTCTTTAAGATCCTCTACTTTAGATAGTTTCTTACTTAATTCAAAATGTGAATCAGTTTCTATATCAAAATCTCCTCCTGTAGAATACTCCATATATATAGGGTGATGATAACCAAAATTCTTAAGATCTTTATATCCATTATCCATTAAGATTTTTCTAAAATTAAAAGGATAACCTGATTTTAAAGCTGCCTGATACAATACTTCATATTCTAATATTCTTATCAGTGAATTTTTTACTGTCTTATCCCCATATATAAAAGGTACGCCAATAGGTACATCTTTTATCTCCGATCTATCGGAAATAAAAAATACTTGTGGAAGTTCTAACTTCCTACTCTTAAGTAAAATCATAAGTTTTTATTTTTATATTTTTTTTATATCTAATTAATTCTAACCATGTAATACTTTCATTAGGTTCTAATGTTGTCTTACCTGACAATGTTACTGGCTCTTTTAATTCATTTGTAATTATTTCTGATGTGATAATGTCTAATTCTACACTATATGGAGTAGGTACTCCCTTAATCATCATATTCATTGCTTTATCTAAACTTCTAGGAGTCTTAAAATTATTAGTAGTAAATGTTTCATTAAGAATTAATGAAGATAATTTATTACCCATACCTTTAACTATACCATATTTCTCAGTCATGTACTTAATCCATAATGCTTTATCAAATTTTACATTATACCATAAGAACCTTTCTTTAATTTGAGGTGTTATCGGAACCATACCTTGAGGGTTTGCTGCTGCAATAATCATAATATCTGGCAATGGTTTACCAGAAATGAATTTACGTTGCTCTAACATCGTTAAACACGCATTTAAAACTGTTGGATTACCATTTAATAACTCATCAAAGAATAAAATATCTCCATCCTTTAAGTTTTCTAATTTATCAAAATTATAATATGTCATTTTTTTGGTATCCTTTTCAGGCATTGCTATTCCAGATATTTCAAAAGATGACATTTGTGAAGTAATTAACTCAACTAATTCAACACCTTTACGTTTAGCAAATTTCTCAATGAATACAGTTTTACCTAAACCAGGATTTCCTATGAATAAAGGTACTATTGATTTTCTTAAATCTGCATCATTGTATACTCTCTCTAAAATCTCTTCAATTTGTTTCATTTATTTCATTTTTTTTATTATTTATTATTTGTAATTCCATTTCTCTTCTATACATAGTTAAATGATATTTCATTTGCAATATCTTTAATCTATCCCAGACTGTTTTTCCTCGAAGCTTTCTACGTAAGTGTAATTTTATAATTTCACTTCTAAAATCTCTATTTCTTGCTTTGTTCATTTTTCTATCATTACGGTTATTGAAAATATTCTACACAAGAATAATAGTATACGAATTTGCCATCTTTTATTAGAAACAAACTTAATAGCATTTTCCTTTTTGTCAAATAGAACAAATGTTCCTTGAGATTCACCTGTACCAAAATCTACTCCTCCATAATATCTACTATTCATAATTATTCTATTTTATTTAAATCCTCTTTCTTTTGCATAATATTCATCTATTTTTTTAAGTTGTTCAGGTTTACCTGCTCCTTCTCCATTACTCGGTAATTGGTAATACCCACCATACTCACCTATAAATAAAAAACTAGCTAGTAAATTTCTATTACCATCTCTATTTTTAAGAATACTACATAGTCTATACCTGTCTTTATATCGAGTAATATCATACCCTAAACAGGTTGATACTCCATAATAGAAAGGACTTGCTAATGCAATAACTGTATTAGCATCCTCTTGAGTATTTCCAGAATCTTTAGCATCACTTAATTTAGGCATCCAATGTTCATCACTTTGCCTATCCATTTGTTCAGAACTTCTATTAACTTGAGAAACTGGAACTGGACTAAATCCACATAAATTCCTAAAGAATACTAAATGTCTAGAAGTCATATCAATAGCTTCTTTCTTATTTGCGTAATCTTTATAGTTTATTAATCCAATATGATCGATTACTACAAGAGTAATCAACGATTCATCTTTAGGTTTAAATTCTAAAATATTATTATCATTATCTCTAATTACCTCACCTCTCTTTTCAGCATAGGTAATTAAATCTCTAAATAAAGATTTAGGACTTAAACTAGTCTTAAAATGAATATACTTATCTTGAATCTCTTCCATCTTTACCTGATAAGTCTTAATCAATGCTTCTACTTCAGGTCTGATTTCATTATTACCAAGACTTTTAATCTCATTAATAGTTGTAAGTATTCCGTGGTCCTCCCAAATTAATGATGCTATGTGTTTAGCTATCATGTCTTCTGGTGGGATTTCTAAAGAATAATAAATAATCTCAAGGTTGTGAATATAATCAGGGTTCTGTTGCAAAAACTCAATAGCTCCAAATACATATGTTGAATTAACAAATGCAGTTTTACCTACTGAAGTCCCAGCAAAAACCAAATCATATCTACCTTGTTGAATATTCATTATTTGATCACTTAATGTAGTAAATCCATGAAAAGGAATACCAGTATTAAGACCTTTCTTACCTCGCTCTATTTGATGAGCTAAGCGATTCCAGTATTTAATTTTTGCCATATTATATACTATTTATGAACCACATCCTACACAGTCGAAGTGACTATCTGTTGGTTTAGTTCCATCTAACTTCATTTGTAAACTATGAATCGTATCCTTTACGTCCATATCTTCCATCATATCACCTGTCAGCTTAGCTTTCAAGTGAATGATTGTATTTTCTATTTCTTTTCTTTCTTCTTTAGTCATCTTGTCCTACTGTTATAGTTATTTCAACATTATCAATTAACCATTTAAAAACTTTTACTGTTTCATCAATATTAGAAGCAGATGTCATTTCTTCAATATCTGATTCTGTAAAGTTTAGTGTTATCTTTTTCATAATTTATATACTTTGTGCATTCCAATTAAGTTCTTCTGTTCCAGGAGTGCCTATAAAGACAACCCATTGTTCCCAGGATGAATTATTCATCACTGTTTCCATCATTGGTAAATAATTTAATTCGTTTGCTTGTTTTTTCTTAGCTACAAATGCAGTAATTGCCTTAACAGCTTGTTCATGATCCTCAAATGATTTAACCCTATCTAGGTACTTCTTTTTATGTTTACGTCCAAGTACACTGTCTGAATCTGCAGCTCTAAGTATTCTACTTCCAACTTTCATTGGATAACAACTATAAAATTCAAGGAAGTCAATACTATCTGACCTTATTCCTAGTAATTTTGCAACGTTTGCAGTGCTTATAATTGTATCACTAAAGATACTATTTATATCCTTATTTAGCAAGTAAATAGTCTCTGTAAGTGAGTTACGTATTGACATTGCTTCATTACGAGTATAGAATTTTTTAATAGTATTTTGCTTTTTATTATATAGCAAGTAGAGTAAAATAAATTGATCAGTTGAAAGGTTACATTGTTTTAATTTTCGTAAATCAATTTCTATTTTCATAATTCTTTGTAAAATTTTACTATTTCATAAGGTGGTAAACTAGCAACATGCTTAGCAATACCTCTAATTGATTGAGTTAATTCAGATGCAATTTCTTCATCAGTTGTCCACATAGTATTAACTTGTTTATTACATGATTTTACAATTTGTATTTCAAATTGTTTTGCTACGGCTTTTAATTTACCCTTATTAAAACTAGTTTCTTTTAATTCATCCAATGATTCATTAAAAACTACACTTGTAGTTAATAATGTAACCAATGTTAATCGCATATCTAAATCTGTTTTCATATATCACTTATTTTTAAATATTTAATTTTATTTTTATCAAATCCTTTTATTGCAGATTTCATCCATTCTTCATCTCTAGTGTTTTTTAAATACACTACATAAATAATAGCTTTCTTATCATTTTCAATATTCATTGCTCTCATTGATTGTTGTATTGCAGTATTCTCACCACTCTTTAATTGGTTAAAAATCACTGTCTTAAGATTTGCAACAGTTACACCCATCGATACCATTGATACAACTGCTACTTTATCAATATCACCTTTTATCAATTTATCGAGTACTGTTTTATCAGACTTAGAATGATATGCAGCTTCACCTAATGAATCTGCAATCTTTTGATACCCTGTAAATATAAGACATCTGTCTACTTTGTCAATTATCAACTGAGTAAGATTTACTTTAGTTCTTGAATTGTAAATTATTTCTTTACGTTTCATCATTGGAAATCTCATCTGACTATATGCTTGTCTAGCTAATGCATTTGCATATTTTCTATCCCAATAACTATAAGCTTCTCTCTCAGTTTGTAAAAATTGATTCTCTTCTGATCCTGATACTATATATTTATCTTCTTCATCAAGATTACATTCTATACATCTAATCTCATAATCAGATACTATTTTATCTTTTATTGCTTCGTTTATAGAGTATGAATAAAATACATCAATATCTAATATCTGCTTAATTGTAAATTTAGTATCTGGATCTAATGTTCCAGTAGCACCTAATATCCTAGTACCCATCTTCTTATGTCTATTCAGTTCATGTAATACTTTCATATTATAATCGTGAATTTCATCTGCAATAATTAAATCATACTTCTTATCAATTTTCTTTAGGCTATTACTCCATACATAATCGATATGTACGTCTTTTCTTAGCTTCCATTTCTTAATATCAATCTTCCATCCTTTGAATATCTCCTTTCTAGGAGCTACTACTAATACAGATAGTTCTTTAGTCTTACAATTTAAAGCATCTATTATTATTTTACATTTTCCAACTCTAGGAGCAACAAATAAAATACCTTTAAATTTATTCTCAACTATGTGATCACTTGCTATTTTTTGTATTTCATTTCTTTTTTCCATAACCTTTAGTTTATTAATTATTCTATTGGTAAATCCATAGCTACTCTTTCTATATGTGAATCAGGTAATTTATAAACGTCCATAAGTTCAATCATTTTACCGTTACTCATCTTTGTAAGGAGTGAGCATTCATCTATAAGAAGATATTCTTCCTCATTTTCATCAGGAACATCAAATACCTGAAAGAAATATCCAGTTGTATTATCAAAACCATAGGCAATAACTTTTCCATTATCTAATTCTTTAGTATATCTACTCATCTTCTTTGTTTTGGTTTAATAAACTGATTGCATAACCAAATGAAGTAACCATGTCATCATGCTTTCTTTCAATTTTATATTTCCTTGCTATTCTACTTGCAAGTTCAAACTTCTTAGCTTTTATACACTTTCTGTGAATTATCTCAGCTTTAGTTTTATTTCCAAAGTCTTGTATTTCTTGTAATAACTTTTGGTTGTATAAATTACTCATCTTTGTTTTGGTTTAATATTATCACGAACAGCCCGAACACTGTCCTTGCTGGTCTTGTTGCTGCCGTACTGTCTGCCATTATAGAAGTACTGTAACCACGCGAAGCCATAATTACTGTACTCGGTGGAACTCCAATAGTAGTTATTTGCAAAACCGCCAAGTTCATCTTGGTTATTATACATTAATAATAACTCTAATCTAGTAGGTAATCTCCATCCATCTCCTAAATCAGCACAAGCCTTTTTAGCATCCTCCCAATCCATTTTACCTAAATCAGTTGGATGTACTAGAAAGCTAAACGATTCACTTATAGCAATAGGTTGAGCTTCTTTTTTTGTCAAATCTGCTTTTAATAAAGCTAATTCATCTTCTAATACTTTAATTTTTTCTAATG
>Ga0307379_10003166_pt1 | contig 24012 bp, 15 predicted proteins | sample UN2MG_FD_202237 | JGI IMG/M metagenome (GOLD analysis project Ga0307379, IMG submission 202237) | Soil microbial communities from Risofladan, Vaasa, Finland - UN-2 | ecosystem: Environmental > Terrestrial > Soil > Coastal area > Acid sulfate soil | place: Finland: Risofladan, Vaasa | collected...
CCCAAGGACAGTGTTTCTAATTAGTTACGATTTGTACTTTTTCGCAAGCTTTGCTTAAAATTTAAAGTTCAGTGGTTCTAAGCCCTTTGGCCGCTTATGCGCAGATCGTTAGTCTAGCTTTACATATATCGCCTTTGCCATGGGAAATATTGGTTCGACTTTGATATGGGAATATGGATTTAAACCTTGAGGCGTAACTCTTTTGGTTTAAGAGATAACCGCAGGGTTAGCATTTAAATTTCACTCATCGAGAATTTGAAGAGCAGAGAAGCGGATTTTCACTTCCTAACATTGGGAGCAGGGTATGGACATAGCCGAACTTCTTTTATTCGCTCATAAGCAGGGAGCCTCAGATCTTCATCTCAGTTCCGGGGAACCTCCTCGGATCCGGGTTCACGGGGACATGTTACCGGTCAAGGTCCCTCCTCTGGATAAAAAGGAAGTTCACGCGATGATTTACGACATCCTCAACGACCGGCAGCGTAAAATTTTCGAAGAGACCCACGATATCGACTTTTCTATGGAACTGGGCAATGTCGCCCGTTTCCGGGTCAATCTTTTCATGCAGCATCGCGGAGATGCGGCTGTTTTCCGGACCATCCCCACTGAGGTGCTCAGTTTTGAGAAGCTCGGCCTGCCGCCTCAAATGCGCGATCTGGCCAAGCTGGAAAAGGGCATTGTGCTGGTGACCGGCCCTACAGGCAGCGGCAAGAGCACAACCCTGGCCGCGATAGTCGATTTGGTCAACAATGAGCGCCACGGGCATATCCTGACCATCGAGGATCCGATCGAGTTCGTTCACCAGTCGAAAAACTGTCTGGTCTCACAGCGGGAGGTGGGTCCCCATACCCACTCTTTCGCCAATGCCTTGCGTGGCGCTCTGCGTGAGGACCCTGATGTGATTCTGGTGGGTGAAATGCGCGATCTGGAAACCATAGCTTTGGCTCTCACCGCTGCTGAGACCGGCCATCTGGTGTTCGGCACGCTGCATACCTCGAGCGCTCCGAAAACGGTTGACAGAATCGTGGATGTCTTCCCTGCCGGAGAGCAGGCGCAGATCAGGGCGATGTTTGCAGAAAGCTGCCGGGCCGTGATCAGTCAGGTGCTCATGAAAAAGAAAGGCGGCAAGGGCAGGGTGGCGGCCCTGGAGATCATGATCGGCACGCCGGCGGTGCGCAACCTGATCCGCGAGGGTAAGATCGCCCAGTTGCCCTCGGCTCTGCAAACCGGGCAGAAATGGGGCATGCAGACACTTGACCAGCACCTCAAAGAACTGGTTAACAAAGGGGTGATCGAAAAAGAAGCCGCTCTTATCTACGCCTCGGATCCAGAGCTTTTCACCCGAAGCTTCTGAGCGGAAACCCGCGAGGCTGATTACTCCTTTACCCAAAGAAGGGTGGCCTGACCGGATATTGAAACACCCTTCGAGTTGATAAATCCGGCCTTTTCTTCATATTCCCTGGTGAGCGGCGCCCCGGGAGGCTTTTAAGGCATCCCGAGGTCTTTTTGCCTGGGTTTGATATTAACCTGTCTGTCGTGGGAGGTGACCATGGAATTCATGGACTATCTCAAATACATGGTGGAAAAGGACGCCTCCGATATATACATCACCGCCGGCTGCCCGCCGATGTTCCGTATCGAAGGCACCACCGAGCCCTGGGGCGAGGAAAAACTCACCCCTGACCAGACCGCCAGGATGGCTGCCGCGATATTGAGCGAGAAGCAGCGCAATGAATTCATGGAGACGTTCGAGATGAACCTGGCCCTGGCTTATGAAAAGCTGGGCCGCTTCCGGGTAAATATTTTCAAGCAGCGGGGTTCTGTAGGTATGGTGATCCGCCAGATCAAGGTCAGGATCCTCACCTTAGATGAACTTCAGCTCCCGCCCATCCTCAAGGATATTATCATGACCAAGCGCGGATTGATCCTTGTGGTTGGCGCAACAGGAAGCGGCAAAAGCACCTCCCTGGCGGCGATGATCGATTACCGCAACACCAATTCCCCTGGACATATTATTACTATCGAGGACCCGGTGGAGTTTGTCCACCAGCACAAGAAGAGCGTGGTGACCCAGAGGGAGGTGGGCCTGGATACCCACAGCTTCAAGGCGGCACTCAAAAACACTCTGCGCCAGGCCCCGGATGTAATCCTGATCGGTGAGATCCGGGATACCGAAACCATGGAGCACGGCATCGAGTTTGCCGAGACCGGGCACTTGTGTCTCGGCACCCTGCATGCCAACAACTCTAACCAGGCCCTCGAGCGCGTGATGAACTTTTTCCCCCAGGAACGCCACAAGCAGATTTACATGCAGCTTTCCCTTAACCTGAGGTCTATAATCAGCCAGCGCCTGGTGAAAACTGCCAGCGGTAAAAGAGCGGCTGCAGTGGAAATTCTTCTCGATACTGCCCGGGTTAAAGACCTGATTCTCAAGGGAGAGGTGGGGGTGCTTAAGGATGTGATGGAAAAAGGCACCCAGGAGGGAATGCAGACTTTTGACCAGGCTCTGCTGAATTTGTGGAAAGAGGGGCGGATCAGCCTGGATGATGCGCTGATCAATGCGGACAGCGCCAATGATCTGCGCTTGAAAATCAAGATGGAAAAAATCGGTGCCGGGGGCGATATCGAGGCAGCGATAGGGGAAGAAGAGGGAACCTCGCTCAGAATTTAACTTTCCGGAGAAAACTACCATGCCAGTATATGTCTGGAAAGCCAGAACAGTCAAAGGAGAGGCGCAGTCAGGAGAGTTCACTGCTGCCAGCCCGCAGGAGGTTATCGGCCATCTTCGGCGCAAGCGTCTGATTGTGCTCTCGGTCAATCCCAAGCCCAAGGAAATCAAGCTCAGTTTCGGCGGCAGCGTTAAAACCAAGGATATTGTCCTTTTCAGCCGCCAGTTCGCCACCATGATCAACAGCGGGCTTCCCCTTGTCCAGTGCCTCTCGATTCTCTCCCAGCAGGCCGAGAACCCGAAGCTGAAAGAGACGATCAACTCTGTCCGGGTGGATGTGGAAGGCGGTAACTCTCTTGCCGACAGCCTGCAGAAATTCCCCAAGCTTTTTAGCAACCTGTTTGTCTCGATGGTCAGGGCGGGTGAAACCGGCGGTATCCTCGATACCATTATGCTCCGGCTGAGCGAATACCTCGAGAAAAACGATGCCATCGTGCGCAAGATAAAGGGCGCGATGATCTATCCGGCGGTGGTTTTCACCGCAGCTATCGGCTGTGTGGTGATTCTTCTGGTTTTTGTCATCCCGATTTTCGCCAAAATGTTCAAAGATTTGGATATGGAACTGCCCCTGCCCACGAAGATAGTGGTCAATTTAAGCGGTTTTCTAATGGGGTACTGGTGGGCCGTGCTTCTCCTTGTCGTGGGTTCAATTGTTGGCCTCAAGCAGTACAAAAAAACCCAAAAAGGCGAGCTGGTGATCGATTCTTTGATGTTGAAAGTTCCGGTGCTCGGAGATCTGATTCGTAAAAGCTCCGTGGCCCGTTTTACCCGTACCCTGGGCACGCTCATTTCCAGCGGCGTTTCGATTCTGCATGCCCTCGAGGTTACGGCGCGCACCAGCGGCAACAGGGTAGTGCATGATGCGGTGATGAACAGCCGGGTCTCGATCTCCGGCGGGGAAACAATTACCAAGCCGCTCAAGGAAGCCCAGGTTTTCCCGCCTATGGTGATCCAGATGATCAATGTCGGCGAGCAGACCGGGGGACTGGATAGCATGCTGGTTAAGATCGCCGATTTCTACGAGGAAGAAGTCGACACTGCCGTTGAGGCGCTTACTGCAGCTCTTGAGCCCGTAATGATTGTCTTTCTCGGTATTATTGTTGGCGGAATGGTTGTCGCCATGTACCTGCCAATCTTCGAGCTGATCACCCAGATGCACTGAGTGGAGTTTGCGCTCAAACAGCCGGCGTATAAAATTTTGGGGGAGGAACGGTACACGCCAGAGGAAACAGCCCATTTACTTTTTCCAGACAGGTTCAAGAGCGGTGCGAGGCAAGCGCTGAGGTTTTAAAATGTCCAGAATATCTCTCCTGCGAAAGGTGAGTTGGAATCCGCCGGCTCTGTCCGTCAATCAGTTGATCAAGTGGTGGATGATCCTGCGGGTGATCCTGGTGTCCACCACCATGACTGTGGTCTGGTTTTTCAGCACCCAGGAGAACGTCTCTTCCACAGGAAGCTTCCTGCCGCCGGTTATCGCCGCTGTCACTATAATCGTCTCTTTTCTTTTTTACCATGCTGTAAAAAAAGGCGATCCCTCGGAAATCCATTACTTCCTGCAGTACTTTTTCGATATCTCCCTTATCAGCTTCATCAATCTGATCACCCTGCCAGTGGATATAAATTTTGTCCCCCTTTACGTGCTCTCGATTGCTATCGCCAGTATCCTGAGCTTTCGTTCAGGGGCTTTTTTCGCCGCTACGATTGCCTCGGTCTTTTACCTGCCCGTGGGACTCAGGGTGATCAGCCTGGGAGCAGCTTTCAACCGGGTGTTCGAACTGGATGTCTTTTATCTCAAGGATGAGTGGATCTGGCTCAATGTAGTCTTTCAGATCTTTCTCTTTTACATAATCGCCCTGATTACCAGCTATCTCAGCTTGAGACTGAGCCGTACCGGCTGGGAACTCGAAGATACCAGGAAACTTTTGCGCCAGTACAGGCTGGATACCAATGAAATTCTCCAGAACATCTCCAGCGGCCTGGTGACCTGCAACAGCGAGGGTGTTTTTGTCTATGCCAATGCCGCAGCAGGACAGCTTCTCGGCTTGCCAGCCGAGGAATTGATTGGCCAGCGGGCCGATAAGTTCTTCTCCAGGCTCTGCCCGGATATAGCGCAGATTATTGCCTCGGCTATCGGCTCGCGGAAGGTGGTCAGGCACCGGATGGTCAGATTGTCCAGAGAGGCCGGCAAGATGTCGCTGACAGTCGGCTCCTCGCTGCTTCTGGAACACGGCGGGAAGCTGCGGGGAGTCTCGATTATTTTCGAGGATGTCACCCACGAGGTGAAGGCGCGGGAACTGGAGCTCCGCAGCGAAAAACTCGAGGCTGTGGCCGAGCTCTCGGCTTCCCTGGCTCATGAAATCAAAAACCCGCTGGCCTCGATCCGCAGTGCGGTAGAATTGATTGGGGACAGCGCGAACTCACACTCAGAACCGCGGTACCGTAAACTCCTGGACTGTATTCTCAAAGAATCAGACCGTCTGACCACACTTCTCAAGCAGTTCCTGCAGTTTGCTTCGGCTACTTTCGGGCCAAGTGAAAGCATTGAGCTCGGATCACTCTTGGAAAATGTGCTTGAATCCGTAAAACATCATCCGGACTGGCGCAAGGAAGTCCGTGTGCGCATTGTTTCGGATGTATCTTCGATGCAGGTGCTCGGGCACCGGGCTTCTTTATCCCAGGTTTTTTTCAATCTGCTGATAAACGCAGTCCAGGTAGTCGGTCCTGGTGGTGAACGGACCTCCAGAATAGTGATTGAGCCGCGTGACAGCATGCCTGTAAAGGGAGCGGAGGAGGAGTTCAACGGCAGAGAGTACCACTGGCTGCGTTTCTACGATGATGGTCCCGGAATCGATAAAGCTTTGCAAGAGCGCATATTCGAGCCTTTTTACACCACGCGCAAAGGGGGGTTCGGATTGGGCCTTGCCGTAGTGAATCGTATCGTGCACGGACTCGGGGGGGTGATCTTTATGGATGATTCCCTCATAGAGCGGGGCGCAGCCTTCCTGATCGCCTTGCCTAAAGATACAGGGCAGGCCGGTGAACCGTCACGCGAAAAAAAGAAGGAAAACCTGAAAATAGCGCAGTATCCCAAACAGGAGTTGAAATTTAAATGAACCGGGTGCTGATCATAGATGACCAGGAGTCGCTGCTTTTTACTCTGGAGACGCTTTTCAGCAAGGAGGGTTACGGCGTCTCGACCGCCAGTTGCGGAAAGGAGGGACTGGATAAACTCGATCCTGCAGACCTGCCGGATCTATTGATTTCCGATATCAAGATGCCGGATATAAGTGGTATCGAGATCTTGCGCGCGGCAAAGAAGATGGACCCCTATCTGCCGGTGGTGCTGATCACGGCGCAGGCGGACAAGCAGGGAGCGATAGCCGCCTGCAATGAGGGGGCATATTATTTCCTCGAAAAACCGTTCGAGAACAGGGAACTCCTTAAAATTTGCCGGGAGGCCCTTGAATTCGGCAAGGCTGGCCGCATGTATTCGGTGCGCAAGCGGGAGCTGAGCTCGGCCCAGCCCCCGGAATACCCGATAGGAGAAGCGCCGGAATTCAAGAACGCGATACAGCTTGCCGCCAGGGCCGCCGAGACTGACAGCACGATCCTGATCTACGGCAATAGCGGCACTGGCAAGGAACTGTTCGCCAAATATATCTACCGGAAAAGCGCCAGGAGAAACAGCCCTTTTATCACGGTAAATTGCGGAGCGCTGCCTGAGACATTGCTGGAGAGCGAGCTTTTCGGCCATATAAAAGGCTCCTTTACCGGGGCCATCTCAAACAAGGATGGCCTTTTCAAAGTGGCCTCCGGCGGCACTATCTTTCTTGATGAGGTGGGTGAAACCTCGCTCTCATTTCAGGTCAAACTCTTGCGTGTGCTCCAGGAGCGGGAAATCACTCCTGTGGGTTCGACCGAACCGGTGAAAGTTAATGTCCGGGTGATCGCAGCCACAAATAAAGATCTCGAGGCAGAGGTGGAAACAGGGCGCTTCCGCCGCGATCTTTACTACCGACTCAATGTCATTCCGATCGGGGTTCCATCCCTGAATGAAAGAAAAGAGGATATCCCGCTTTTAATCGACTATTTCCTCGAGCGCAATGGGGAGAGGACGGATCATAAAAAGCGTTTCAGCAAGGCAGCCCTTGACAGGCTCCTCTCTTATCACTGGCCGGGTAATGTCAGGGAACTGGAAAATATTATCGAGCGCCTCTCTGTAATCGGTCCTGCAGATACAATCACAGAGGAGGACCTTCCGGAGAATATAAAGAATCCATCGGTAGAGCCGTTTATCTCGGACCAGCCCAAGGCCACGCCCACTCTGGAGGCTGTAGAAACAGCCTACATCAGCTGGGTCATAGAGCAGGTGGGCGGCAGCAAAAAAGAAGCGGCAAAAATTCTGGGTATCGATCCTTCCACTCTTTACCGCAAGCTTTCCCGCTGATCGGGCTTAAGGATTTTCCTTTATTTTAAGCTCATTATATATTAATTTAAAAACCTTGGATTTTTGAAACTTAGCTGAATTTTTCATGAGCTACGTACTCTTTAGGAGGGTCTGATGGAAGTTGTAGTCAAAGAGACTTACGAAGAGATGAGTAGATTGGCCGCGCAAAATATCGCCGAGTTGATCCGCAGAAGACCGCGGGCCGTGTTGGGACTCGCCACAGGCAGCACACCGCTGGGTACTTATAAAGAGCTTATCAGGATGCACAAGGAGGAGGGGCTTGATTTCTCGCAGGTAGTTACTTTCAACCTCGATGAGTATGTGGGACTGCCTGAAGACAACGATCAGAGCTACCACTATTTTATGTGGGAAAACCTTTTCAAGCATATAAATATCGTCCCCGCCAATGTTCATATCCCGGATGGTAACGCACTGGATATCGAGGAGGCCTGTGTCGACTACGAGGTGGAAATCGACGACCACGGCGGGATCGATATCCAGCTTCTGGGAATCGGGAGCAACGGTCACATTGCTTTCAACGAGCCGGGAAGCTCGCTGGGCTCACGCACCAGGATCAAAACCCTCGATGAAAGAACCCGCAAGGACAACGCCCGCTTTTTCCCGAGCATCAATGATGTGCCTAAATACTGCGTGACCATGGGTATCGGGACAATACTCGAGGCGGGCAAGCTGATTCTCCTGGCCAATGGCGCAAACAAGGCGGATGCGATCAAGGCCGCGGTGGAGGGGCCGCTCTCCGCATCGGTTCCGGCAAGCGCCATCCAGCTCCACCCGGATGTAACCGTGATCATGGAAAAGGCCGCAGCAACTAAACTCGAGCGTGAGTACCTCTCGGAACCCCACAAACTCGAACTCTAGAGTATTTGTCAGAATTGACGGTTTTTCAGATTAACAGTGCAGAGGGGCGGCCGGCCGGCCGCCCCTATCGTATTTTCAGGCAGGGTTCTGCAATTCTTTCAGGAAAGTACTTTCTCCACATAATGCTCGACAGAGAAATCCTCCAGATCTTCCAGTTTTTCTCCCACCCCGAAAAATTTGATCGGCAGGCCCAGTTCCTCGGTTATAGCCACTGCGCAGCCTGCTTTGCTTGTGCCGTCGAACTTGGCGAGCACCAGGCCCGTGACTCCGAGTTTGTCGTGAAAGGTCCGGGCCTGGTTTATCGAGTTCTGGCCCAGGGTGCTGTCCAGCACCAGGAGGACCTCGTGGGGCGCCCCCTCTATCTTTTTCTCCAACACTCGTCTCATCTTGACCAGTTCTTCCATCAGCCCGCCGTGGGTGTGCAGCCTGCCTGCAGTATCGAGAATCACCAGATCCATGCCCCGGCTTGCAGCCGCACTTGCCGCATCAAAGGCCACCGCCGCCGGGTCAGCGCCCGGTTTCTGCCTGACCATATCGCAGCCGAGCCTTTCAGCCCAGCGCTCGAGCTGCTCGATCGCCCCGGCGCGGAAAGTGTCACCGGCAGCCAGGAGGACCCGCCTGCCCTGTTTCTGGAGACGGTAAGCCAGCTTGGCGATAGTCGTGGTCTTGCCCACCCCGTTGACCCCCACCGTGAGGATCACGGTTGGCCCTTCAGCAGCAATGTTAAGCCCGCGCGAGGAACTCGTGCGCTCGAAAGTCCTGCTTATCTCCCGGACGAATAGCCTGCGGAGATCCTCCTCGCTGCGCAAACTTCCTTTCCTGCCTTCCGCGGTCAGGACGTCGATTATGCGCAGGGTGGGGCCCACCCCGAAATCGCTTTCCAGGAGCAGTCGCTCGAGCTGTTCGATACTCGAAGTTTCAAGCCCCCGCACCAGAATCCCGACATCTGTCAGGGCCGCATCCCTGATCCTGGTCCAGAGGGACCGTTTTTTGCGTGCCTCTTTTAGATCCTTGTCGCTGAAAAAGCGGCTCATCTATCTTGTTCCTTCCTTTTGAGAACCGGACTGGAGTCGCTAAAAGTTCGATCCGGTCTTGGTCGCCGGACCGAGAGTCTCGAGGGTATGATCAGCTTCGGGGAAGAAACCGGCCCCCCCTTCCGGCTTGCCGGCCAAGATACACTCCGGTTAAGTAATCTAAACATGATTCCAAGGCTTGTCAATTCGGGTCTGGGGAAATCCCGGTGGACAAACCCCGTTGTTCCTGCTATATTTCCCAAAATGTAAAACCCACTAAAAGCGCTATTCTGTCTCGAGATAGATTTTCAACTGAAGCTTCAGGGATCCGCCTATGCCGCTTCTCCCCTTTCCAGACGCCCTGCGGGAATCGATCCTGGTATGTGACGGCGCCATGGGGACAATGATCTACTCCCACGGGGTATACATAAGCAGTTGTTTCGACGAGATAAACCTCTCGAACCCTTATATGGTGTCGAAAATCCACCACGATTATATCGAGGCCGGCGCCCGGGTGATCGAAACCAATACTTTCGGGGCTAACCGCCTCAAGCTCGGCCGTTTCGCCCTGGCAGAAAGCCTCGAGCGGATTATCGAATCCGGTGTCGGGCTCGCCCGCGAGGCGGCGGGGGACAGTGTCTATGTGGCAGGGTCGGTGGGGCCGCTGGGCATGAAGCTCGAACACCCGGAGGGTATCAGGCGCAAAGAGGCCCGGGAGGTATTTGCCGGGCATATCGGCTGCCTGATCCGGAGCGGCGTGGATTTATTGTTCCTTGAGACTTTTGTCGACCCGCTCGAGCTCGAGCTGGCGCTCGAGGTGACCCGGGAGCTGAAACCCGGCTTTCCGGTAGTGGCCTCGGCTGTTTTCGATGAAAAAGGGTACTCCAGGGACAAGACTATCGAGCAGGTAGTGCGCCTGCTCGAACCTCACCGGCCCACTGCTGTGGGGATCAACTGCCGCCTGAGTGCGGACAAGATGACGCCCCTTCTCGAACGCATGCGGAAAGTCACGGATCTGCCCCTTTCCTTTATGCCCAATGTGGGGGAAGCCCGCCTGGTAGATGGCCGGGACATCTACCTTTCCACGCCGGAGTTTATTGCCGAATACACCAGGCGGGTCATTCAGGCAGCGGATGTCAAACTGGTCGGCGGCTGCTGCGGCACCAACCCGAGCCATATCCGCGCGATTGCCGCCACGGTGCGCATGCTCCAGCCCGGCCGGGCCAGAGTATCGGTTATGCCTTCCGAGGCCGGGCCTGAAAAGTTCGCCCGGGAGACTGTTCCCTGGTCTGAGAAAACTCCTTTCGCCGCCAGGCTGGCCGCAGGGAAGTTTGTGAGCAGTGTGGAGATCAGCCCCCCGAGAGGCCTGGACACCGAAAAAATAAGGCAGGCCGCGGAAGAGCTCCGGCGCGCCGGGGTGGATGCCATGAATATCCCGGACGGTCCCCGGGCCACCGCCAGGATGAACCCGATCCATATCGCCGCGCAGTTGAATAAAAAGCCGCAGGAGATCGAGATAATTGTCCACTATACTGCCCGCGACCGAAACCTGCTGGGCATCCAGGCGGATTTCCTCGGGGCTTACAGCCTGGGCCTGCGGAATATCCTGGCCGTGACTGGAGATCCCCCCAAGCTGGGCGACTACCCGGATGCCACTGCGGTTTTCGATGTGGATTCGATCGGGCTGGTCGCCATTCTCAACCGGCTCAACCATGGCGAGGACCTGGCAGGCAGGCCGATCGGCGAGCCGACCAGGTTTCTTATCGGAGTGGGGGTGAACCCGGGAGCGATCAATCTGGAGCAGGAGATCAAAAGGCTCCGGGCCAAAATCGAAAACGGCGCGGAATATGTGTTTACCCAGCCGGTTTTCGAGCTGGATTACCTGGTGCGCTTCCTTGACCGGGCCGGCAAGCTGCCTGTACCGCTGCTTGCCGGTGTCTATCCCCTCTACAGCTACAAGAACGCCGAGTTTCTCCATAACGAGGTTCCCGGCATGGCTGTCCCTGAGGATGTCAGAAAGAGGATGCGCGAGGCAGGCACTGGGCCGGGCGCCCAGGACACGGGCGTGGCAATAGCCCGGGAGGCCCTGGCAGCAGTCGCCGACCGGGTCCAGGGAGCTTACATTATGCCGCCGTTCGGTAAGTGGGAGCTTGCCGTGCGCGTGCTTGACGGATTTATCGAGTCCCCTGGGCAGAAAAAAGAGCAACCTGATAAGGAGGACCAGCAGAATGGCTAAAATAAAGCTTAGAAAAATGGACCTGGCCGAAGCCAAAAAGCTGGGTCTGGATTCCTGGAGCAGATGGGAGTGCGAGCCCTCCACTTTTGACTGGCATTACCCCACAAGCGAGACTGCCTATGTGTTCGAGGGCGATGTAGTGGTGTCCACTCCTGAAGAAGAGGTCAACATTACCGGTGGCATGCTGGTCACTTTTCCCGCGGGACTAAGCTGCACCTGGGAGGTGAGAAAGAAGATCAGCAAGGTTTATACTTTCGATTTCAAGGAAGATTGAGATAATCTACAATAGTAACGAATCAATTTAGATAATAATCCCCGGTTTTTCTCATTCGATTTGTATTTGGAGGCTTTGGATTTCTGATACCTTATTGGGGGTATAGGCTTTATAATATACTCTGTGCCTTGATACTCATACCTCTGCGACAGAGCGGCAGTAAAAAATCGAGTGATTCACTTTCGCTTGCCGGGAGTTCGGACCTGTGGTCGGGATTTACAATCCAAAAGTATTGAAACTATGAGCCCCGACAGAGGGTAAGTAATTGGTGTAACAGATAAAAAAACAGGAACAGGGAGACTCAAAATGGGAAACACAGGCAACAAGGTCATTCTTTCACGGCGCGATTTTATCAAACAGGGCTCCACCGCGGCAGTCGCAGCAGCGGGCCTCTCTGCCCTGGGCGCACCCTCGATCCTCAGGGGGCAGAACCTCAACAGCAATATCAATTTCGGGGTGATCGGCACCGGAGGCCGCGGCTGCTATATGATGAGGCTGATGGCCGGGCACGGAGGGATAACAGTCACCGATGTCTGCGATATCTATCCGCCGCACCTTCAGCAGGGGATCGAGGCTTCGAACAACCCCAAGGTCCGGACCCACGAACAGTGGGAAAAACTGATCGAGCAAAAGGATGTGGATGCGGTGCTTGTTTCTCCCCCGCTTTTTCTGCATGTGCCTTGCAGTGTGGCCGCTCTGGAGGCCGGCAAGCATGTTTACAGCGAAAAGAGCATGGGCCTTACAGTCAAGCAGCTCAACCAGATGACCGCAGCCGTGGAAAAAAGCGACAAAGTTTACCTGGTGGGCTACCAGAGCCGGCTGATGGATTCTTTCGCCGAGGCCAAGCGCCTGGTGCAGGGAGGCTCTTTCGGCAAGATCACCCAGTTCTACGTGCACTACGACCGCAATATAACCTGGCGCAGAGAGGTCGAGGATCCGAAATGGGAGCGGGTTATCAACTGGCGCATGTACAGGGAATACTGCGGGGGTATCCTGACCGAGCTCCTGACCCACCAGATCGACATGGTCCTCGATGTACTGGGCACCAGGCCGGCCAAGGGGGCCTGCAGCGGCAAGATAATGGTCTATAACGACGGCAGGGAGAACCACGACAGCCTGATGGGCTATCTGGAGATGGAAGACGGCGTGCTCGGCTGTGCCAGCGGACACCTCTCCAATGCCCGCTGGGGCAACTGCTGGGCTATCCATGGGACTCACGGGACGATCGAGTTCATGGGCGATGCTTTCCGCATCTTCTGGGAAAAAGAGATCCGGCACCTTCAGACAGTGGGAGTAAAACACAAGTTCCAGCAGATCAAGCTCGGCCAGTCGCTGAATATCAAGGAAAGTCCGATCACCGAGCCGGACAAATTAGTGAATTTCCGGGGATCTACTACAGAGGACGGTTCATCCAGCGCCCTGAAACACTTCTACGACTGTATAAGAAACGGCGCAAAGCCGGTCATGGACGCCGCAAGCGCCCGGCTTAGCTCGATTGCCGCACTTACGCTGTATCATTCAACCCTGGAAGGCGGCAGGCAGTTCACTGTCGAGGAAATCGAGGCCCTAGGGTAAGAAAACCGGAGGATGATCAGCGCGGGTCACCGATAGGTAGATAAATCTTTGTCGAGCTGCCCGGTCGTGGGGTGGGGGCCGGCATCATTTTTGCAAAAACTACGCGGTCGGGGATTATTACTACTCCTGTCCAAAGCAAAAATAATGCCGGCCCCCACCCTGTCACCAGCCCCTTTAAACTGCACACCACAGGGACTAAGCACCCCTTATCCACAGTGTAATTGATCCCGGAAAATTCATAAAAATTTTCCGTTCCCGTTTTTCGTAGGGGCGCACCCGCATAAGCGCTAAGTTGTTGTAATATTCCTAAGCCGGATTATTTACAATAATTCGCAAGTCCTTATAAATGATGATGTTATATCTCATCCCTATGATTGGGAAATTTACACACCCCGCCCGCTTCGCGGGCACCCCTCTCAAGAGGGGATTTTTCCCCGCCGTTGTCCGGTCCATGCGCAAATGCCCGAATGACGGGCATTTAATTCCCCTCTAAAAAGAGGGGTGGCGACACAGTCGACGGGGTGTGTCATTCAAATCATCCTGAAGATTAACTGTCAATAATGTTAACTTAGCGATTATGTGGGTCCGCCCCTACGAGTTTTGCAGTAATTTGCGAATAATAAGGGCTAACAAGTTATCCTAATAACTTCTGGTTGCTGTTTGTTCACAGTGGTCTGGAGCAGCGATGTTGTTTTACGAATAATTCAGGCTAAAGGCCAAGGGGAGCGGGCCGTTCAACTCAAGCTCCTTCCCCTGCCGGAAAACCGGAATCAATTGTTTCGAAAATAGTCCGGATCAGAGCACAGAGCAAAAAGCAGAACAATTCAGATAAACCTCTTCAGGCACGAAAGCAGGTAACTGATCTGGTCTTCCGAATGGGCCGCACTTACAGCCAGCCGGATAAGTCCGCCGGCAGGACTTCCCGGGTAATCCGTAAGGGGAGTCAGGATTCCAGCTTCGAGCAGCTTTTGCGCAAGCGCCTCAAGCCTCTCAGGCTTATCGAGACAAACCGGCGCAATGGGGACAGTCCGGTTGTCGACAGGCAGACCGATTCCTGCCAGGCCGTCTTTAAGCAAGCGCGCGTTTTTATGCAATCTGCCTATCAGCCCCGGATTTCGAGCCAGGTACTCGAATGCTGCGAGGGCCGCCCCGACAACAGGCGCTGGCGCTGGTGTGGAGCAGCTGTAGGCCAGTGCTCTTTTTCTTATCGCTTCAGTCAGAGTCCGGCTTCCGGCGACACAGCCGCCGAAAGAGCCGAAAGCTTTGCTCAATGTGGCACAGGAGAGTACCTCCGGCCTTTCTTCCGCGTGATATTCTGCGGTACCCCTACCCTGTTCTCCCAGCACACCGAAAGCATGGGCGTCATCCAGCAGGATGAGGAAATCCCGGTCCTGGAGCAGGCGCAGCACTTCTTTCAGTGGAAAAATCGTGCCGTATAGCGGAGAAACTCCCTCGGCGGCCAGGATAATCTTGCCTCCTGAAGGGTCCGGGCGGCTGAGAAGTTTTTCAAGACTCCCCAGATCCTCGAGGCTGAACTCGAAAATCTCCATGCCGCTCATCGCCGCTGCCTCCTTGATACTTGAATGGGCCTCGCGCTGGAGAAAAACCCGATCTTCCCTTTCGCCTACCGCAGCCAGGAGCGCGGTCATCCCAAGGTAACCGGATGAGAGCAAAACCGCATCCTCGCATAAGGTAAAGCGGCTTATCGCAGCCTCTAGCTCCAGGTGGAGAGGGTTTGTGCCGCTCGAGATGCGCGAGCCTGAGGAACTTATGCCGAAACGGTCAATGGCGCGTCTCGCTCCTTCCAGCACTTCCGGTCTGCCGGCCATACCGAGATAATCCGTGCCGCCGAAAAAGAGATACCGTTTCCCCCAGACTGTAATCTCAGGACCGACCGGGCCTTCCAAGACGACCTCTTTCAATCTCTCTCCTTTCTCTCTTTTCAGGAAAAAGCGCGCTCGGAGGCGCAGCTTGAAAAACACATCCAGAATCGCCCCCTATCCAGCGGATAAAAACCTGTCGCCCGATATTAAAAAATGACACCATAAGTATCAATAGCATTGTCTTTAAAAAGTGATATTTTAACGATTACAATCTTTCCTGAGCCTCTGATTCGAGAGCCGGGACACCTGGCCGAAGAAAACGACTGTCCCGGCTAACAGTCATCGCTCCTTGTGCGCAGGGCAGCGAGCCTTCGGCTGTTGGGGGCTGCTTCCGCTTTGGCGCTAAAATTGAGATCGGAATAGATTCACTCGCACAGGTACTTTTTCATCCCGCCGTCTTCCGAGAGCAGAATAAAAAGCCGGCCTTCCCGTCCCTCGCCGTAATCCTCGTATTTTCCTGTCTCATCCTCCCCCCACCAGGCCAATACCCGCTCATCGCCGATCCTGAACCCGCGCACATTATCTGCTACAACCTTCTCGACAGCGGGCGGAGTATCACCCTCTCTGAATGGGACATAAAGAGCGAGGAACCTCATCCGGTCTTTCTCCTCTGTGGTTCTGGCGGCAAAATGCCACTGCTCCGGGGCTCCCTCATACCTGTCCTCGGGTGGAGGAAAAAATTTCCCGCTCTGGCTGAACGAGAGGCCTGTATCAGACAGCAGGTAAACAAGCAGACAGGCCCGGCCTCTTTTGACGAGAATTGTTCCTTGCTCCTGATCGAGCTCCATCTTTTCGAGGGCATGGAGCAGATAATCGAAAACAGCAGAACCGTCTGTTTCGAGGTAATCGTGCACTGCGAGCCAGGGATGATCTTTCGAGCCGGCAAAAGCCAGGCTGCGGCGGGCCAGCAGCACCTTGGGCTCCATGGAGGGCAGAGGCTCCGAAAGATAGTCTTTCCACTGTCTGAGAGTTTCCTCGCTTAGAGGGACATTGTAGGCTGCTTTGGCTTCTCCCCGCGCAAAGGTGAGATTACCGGTATGCCTGAAAACCTCGATAGTCCCGTTTGCTGCCATGGAAAAGTTGCCCTGGCCGCGGCCGTTGACCAGAACCGCGTTATGGGCCCGGGTCTGACGGGTCCACAGGATATGGTGAGGGCTGCCGTACCAGGGGTAATAGCCGGAATCGATCAGCAGAGGCTCGCCGTAGGCATTCATCTGGAAGCTGTTCTGGTCGGCGTGGCTATGGCTGATAGATCCGTAGCGGCTCGCTTTGAAAAGCGCCCAGACATCGTTTTCGGCATCTCCCAGAGCCGAATGCATAGCGACCCAGCCGATATCCCGGAGCCACTTGGAGCCTGGCAGCTCTGTCGGCGGTTTCGGTTCTATCCCGGCTGGTACCGCGCCGAGCACTGCGGCTACATCCTCCATGGCCCATTGCTTCCAGTTCATTGTTCCATCCCGACTGCGCAGCCTTGAGGTAATCTCCGGGTCAATTTTGATATGCTCTGCATGCCAGAGGAAAACCGGGTTGCCTGTGGCGAGAGTATATTTTTGCAGGAGCAGCTTTTCATCAAGGTTTGGCGCCCCCTCCCCGCCATCCCCGAATGCCCCTCGTTTGGCGTAGGGAGGATGGAAATAGAGGGCGAAAAATCCGTTGTTCCGGAAAAAAGGCTTTTGATAGAGGTCGACCCCGGTTGCCAGGGGCAAGGCGTCCAGGAAAAAAGTATGCCTCAGGATGTAAGACGACCAGTAGCTAAGGCCCTGGGCCCACCCCCCTTCGTCACCGCCCCAGGATGGATATGAGGTGAGATAAGAGCGCAGGGCATACTCAAGCCAGCGCTCAGCCTCTGGCAGCTCGCCCAGGCAGGACAACCCGGCGAGACCGAAAAAGGCGAGTGCCCGCCCGTCGTGATTGGACCAGGGATTGGAAAGAAAGTCTTTTTCCTGATAATGTTCGAGCAACTGGTTTCCCCGGGCCTTGAGACTGCCCAGGATGATCGACTTTTCTTCAGGTGTAAGCTCCCCGGCCAGCCAGTCGAAAGCTATGGCCATCCTTTGCAGCAAGGGCATGCCTGCCTCATCGTTTCCTGTCGAGCCGTCAGGCAGGTGGAGATTATAAGAGGTTATGCCATACGGGTCCCAGCCGGCCAGGTGAACGAGCCATTTTTTTGCTCCCTCCAGGTATTTCCGCTCGCCGGTCAGCCGGTAAACAAGGGCCAGCCGGACCGCATGCGCGCTGCCCACTTTGCCCGGCGTATAAATCCGGCGCCATTCGTTCACCTCGAACTTCCCGTCTTTATACGGAGCAGGCTCCGGATAAAGAGGCTCGCTTAAAGCGGAATCAGCCAGGCTCCGGCACAACTGCCAGAAAGGCGATTCGCCACGGGCGATCGACCCCTTGATCCGCTCCATTTCGCCGGGGAGCAGGAAAAGCCGCGGCCTGATGCCGGCGAGCCTTGCAGCAAGCCCAGCCATATCAGGCATCACGAGCACCTCGAGGCCCTCTCCCACTATAAAGCGGCGCAAAGCCGAACGGCCGAAAAAACCACCGCTCGAACCCCGATAAGCCACAAGCCAGCTATATTCCCCTAATTCGAGCGGAGAATCGAGAACCGCCACAGTGGAGCTTAAACCATCCAAAACATGGATTGCTTCTTCCGCTTCGCGGCCCTTGAAAAGGACAAACCGGTAGCTCGAGGCTCGCGGGTGTGCGGTCCAGGTAAAGCCCGGCGGGTTGACCCCGACCTGCTGGCCGTCCTCAGGGTAATGAATTAACTGCTGTCCTGTCACCTCGGGTTCGGCAACCTCAAGAGAAAGATCTGCTTTTGCAGGGGCAGTTCTTGAACAAGAGAGAAAAGCAAATGTCATCAAAACTACGAGACAGGGGAAAAACCGGCTTTTCATATCCATTCTCCTATGGCTGAGTTAATCGATTTGAAGGATTAACAATTAATAAATCCGGTTCGCTCTTAAGTCAACAAACCTATGGTTTAATTAAATTTTTTATTTGCAGAACCAAAGCATCTCAAATCCTTATTAAAAAATGTCGGATTCCCAGGTCAGCTCGTTCTGCAAAACTCTTAGACCGTGGTTTATTAGCCGATTCTGCCCATTTTTAAAAAAGCGGCTCATTTATCCTTGTTAAAAAGCAATATACTCTGTTAATATACTTTATAACTGCAGTTTTTTGAGCTTATGGAGTTTCCACCAGGGTGTTATTCAATCCTCATCCTTCCAAGAGGCTGAAATGGAACATTCAAAACCGATAAAAAGAGACTGTTTTATTAAAAAAATCTGCCAGGCCGGGATGCTTTCGACACTCCTGCCTTTTTCCTCAGCTCCAGCTAATGATGATAAAAAATTCCACCTGCTCGACCACCCGCGCCACAAAAGAGATTTTGACGACTGCCGCAGCTACAAGGTTATCTTTCTGGCCCACTGCATTACGAACATGAACGCCCGCATGCATAAATGCGCTACCTTCCCCGCAGCAGTCAAACCGATTGTCGAGTTCTGTCTCGAACACGATATCGGCATGATCCAGTTGCCGTGCGGGGAACTTATGGTTACAGGGCTGGGCCGCGACCGCGACGAGCCGGAACAGGAGTACCTGCGCCAGGCTCTCGAAATGCCGGTAGCGAGGACCCGCATCCGCCAGCTCGCTGAACAGGTTGTGTTCCAGATGAAGGAATACCGCTTCCAGGGATTCACCATGCTCGGCGTGCTGGGGAAAAACGGCAGCCCGACCTGCGGAGTCGAGACTACCGCTTTTCCGGATCCGGAAAAGCGGTTCGGGCCTGGCCAGGGGGTTTTTATTCAGGAGCTTGAACTGTTGATAAAAGAGGCAGGCCTTGAGATCCCGGTTAAAGGATTCGATGACGCAAAGCCGGAAGAATCAGTGGACTGGATCAGGGAAAACCTGAGGCGCGCCGGTTAACTTGCGCCTTTAATAGACAACCCCCTCTTCCGGGCTGAAAATCCAAGTCCCGCGCTTTATCCGGACTTTTTTCACTCGACCCGGCTCGAATTCTTTAAGCAGTTGAAAATTGAAAAAAGGGTCCCCCGACATACGGTTTTTAATCAATAGAGCTTGAGCCTTCAGCCTCCGGAGTGTGTATGATATTCGAGCCGACTGAGATATTTGATATCAGCGTCATCCTTGGGGAGGAGGAACCGGTTTATCCCGGCGATTCGCCATACTCGAGAGAGCTGGTTTCCTCTTTCGATGAGGGTGCCCTGACCCAGGTTTCCCGAATCAGCATGAGCGCCCACTCAGGGACCCATATCGACCTGCCGTCCCATTTCATCCGGGAAGAGAAAACAATCGAAAAGTATGAGGCTGGCGATTTTATCCTTCCAGCCCAGGTGGTGCAGATCGAGGACCCAAGCGCTGTAAGACCGGATGAACTGGTAAAAAAGGGAATAAAACCGGAACTGGCGATCCTGCTCAAAACCACCAACTCGCTAAAAGGTCTGGTCTGCACAGGATGTTTCTCGACTCATTACGTCTATCTCACACCCGAGGCTGCCGCATTCTGTGTCGAGAAAGCGGCAAGGCTTGTGGGTCTTGACTACTATTCAGTTGACAGATACAGCGGGCAGAACTATCCTGCACATCGAATCCTGTTAAAAAACAATATACTCATTCTTGAAGGGATAAATCTTTCAGCAGTGCCAGAGGGAGAATATACCCTGATCTGCTTTCCCCTTAAAATCAAAGGTGGCGAGGCTTCTCCGGTGCGGGCCGTGCTCGTCCGGTGACCTCCCGACAGAGCACCGGTTGCTCATCTCTTAAGCCAAAGCAAAATTCCCTGAAATTAAACCCAAAAGGCCGAAAAAAAACCCAATCTGCGACTTGAAAAGCTGCTTTGCCCCTTTGTGCCTTTGCCCCTTTGTGCCTTTGTGCCTTTGCCCCTTTGTGCCTTTGTCCCTTTGAACCTGTCTGCACAGATACAAATTAGTTATTATGGGACCAGGCAGCATCCACAAAACTTTGTCGGTGTCAAACCATTAAGGGCTTAAGCGCCTAATAGAGTCTCCACCAATCCTTTTATCCAGGCAAAAGCAGTTGCCCGAAGGCTGATAATTTTGCCATTTTTCTAAAGGTACAAGCATCTGCTGTCGATAAAATGAGCAAGAAAGGCATATTTTCGTGCACCCGGAACAATTGCGCTCCGGAAAACACGTAAATGTTTATTTTGCTTTCATAAAGGCCAAGGAGAATATTTCCTGATTCGGGAAATCTTCCCGAACGAATTCCAGCCAAGGTCTGGCGGTCTATCCTAAGCGACAAAAGACCGCCTATTAAGCAAGGAAGCTTAATATATCATCAAGGAGGATGAAGTATGGCACTGTCGCTCAACACAAACATATCCGCTATTACTGCACGCCGTAATCTGCTCAGAGTCAACGACAAACTGAAAACCAGCATGGAAAGGCTATCCAGCGGTTTGCGGATCAACCGCAGCGCTGATGATGCGGCTGGTTTGACAATTGCCGAAAATTTGCGCGCCCAGATAATCGGTCTCAATCGTGCGATAACCAACGCCGCCGACGGTATATCGCTTATTCAGACCGGTGAGGGTGCCATGAAAGAAGGCAATAACATTCTCCACCGCATCCGTCAGCTTTCCGTGCAGTCAGCCAATGGGACTCTGACCAGCAAAGACCGTCAGGCGATCCAGAACGAGGTCTCGCTCTTGATCGATGAGATCAATCGTATCGCCCAGACAACCACTTTCAACAGCATCAATCTGCTCAACGGAAATTCTTCTGCACTGGTCAGCACGAATAATCCCGCTGACATCAGAGGCATAGTAGTCGGTGATGTTGGGGGGGGCGGCATCTATTCGGTGACTATCAATGTGAGCAAAACCTCCAAAGGCAACCGGCTTTTTGGTCGTACTCAAGTCCAGAGTACAGAGATTCTGACCACTGTCGATGATGCCGGGAATTTCAAAGATGCATCCAGCGGAACTACCCTGCAGTCAATCAGTCAGTTCAAAAACTTCAAGGTTTTCGACGGAGGGGTACGCAGTATCACACTCACCTTGAGCTCTGACGGCGACAACAAGATTACCGAAATCGAACTTTTCGCCACGGATACTCTCGAGATAGTGAAAAGCAGGATCTCACTGGCTATCAACGACCCGAATCAAACCACGGACCTGAGCCTGGGAGGCGGTATCTCCTATGGAGCCAGCCTGGTAAGTATCGCTTCAGTGGGTGATTCCCCTGGTGGAGGTCTGCCCGGAAGCACAGTATTGGTAATCATGAACCCGGAACCGGGAAGAAAGCTTGTCTGGGGAGGTGATGACAACACTCTCTCGGCATTCGGTTTCAGCGAAATTCAGGAATCACAGCCACCCGTCTTCTCGGTTACGGTGAACAATATTTCAAGCCCCTTTTTGAAATATATTCCCCGGACCCTGAAAGTTTTCGGCGACAGGGCTGCCGGGCTCATTCAGGGTGTGGATATCAACTTTCGCACCACCTTGAATATCAGCCTTTCCGGTTCCTCAAGCACCCAGGTCGGTGCTTTCAATATACCGGAATTGGTGGTCAGTAAAAATCAAAGTAATACCAGCTTCCTGCTGGAAATTACTCCCCGGCCCCTGATCTTCCAGATCGGAGCTAACCAGGGCGATGTGCTCTCGACAAAAATCAGCGATATCAGTGCAACCAGCCTGGGGATCAGGGGAATAAACATCGTGGATCAAAAACTGGCAGGTGAGTCGATCAGAATGGTCGACAACGCCCTGAAACGTCTCAATTCAGAGCGGGCCAATCTTGGTGCGATACAGAACCGTCTTGAAAGCACGATCAGCAGCCTTCAGGTCGCCTCGGAAAACCTCACTGGGAGCGAATCCCAGATCCGCGACCTGGATTTCTCGGATGAGATTGTGAACTTTACTTCAATGCAGATTCTGAACCAGTCGGCTTCGTCATTTCTCGCTCAAGCCAATGCCTTGAGTAATACGGTGCTTACCCTGATCGGAGGCTGAACATATATAGTGCAGTGACAACTTTGTTTTGCAGGGTTGAACCTTTTTGGGCCAACCGATTCACGTTTTACAGGCCATGCGGATGGAGACTCTAGGCCGTGGGCTAGAGGGCTGCAATTTCAAGGTTTTAACTTTTGTCCAGGCTATCGATTGTATACTATACTCTGGAGGTTGGATTGTGCACAACTACATCCTTCAGCCTTAGCCTATTGTCAGCAGTCTTTACATTCTCAGTTATTTAATCTGTGCCAGTAACTATGCATTTCTAAGTTGTAAAAGCACTAGCCGCCCTGACCAGGCAAGAAAAAGCCTGATATAAATGAATTTCCCAGACTCAAGCCGCAGGGCCGGTAATTAAGCAAAAGAATGCCGGCCTGCAGCAAGGTACGGGAATTAAAGGTCGTGAAAACAGATTAAATCCGGCGCAAGAAAACCGGTCTTGGAAATTTTGCGGCCAATCCTGCCATAATGCTTGATGGGAGGATCGTGCCGTGCATCCGGACGACAGAACGCTGTCTACCAGCGTGGTCCCTTGAACAATTGCAGGCGTTCTGTTGGGAAGGATATTTTGTCCCTTAAAACCCCTCACTCATCGGGTCATGGATGATCCGCTCTGGACAAGGAGGTCCTTTTATGCCAGCTGAATAACCAAAATTTCAACAAGCCATTATGAATCTATGTCGGTACGCCGGGCTCGAGCCGGCTGCTCCAGGAAAGCCGGTTTGTCCTGACAGCAGACAAAAATGCTGATTCTGTCGGGGTTCAACAGGAGATCTGCGCCCAGAATCGGGTCAGCAGCCTGAATCATCCGCTGTCTCAGGCGCCGGGCTTACGTTCCGCAGGCAGGTGAAGTACGCCTGTTCCCAGGGAATAGTGCACCCGGAGCCAGGGCATCCGCCTGGAACACCCGTTTCATCAGGTCCGACTTGCGTACCGGAGGCAGGTGAAGCACGCCCGCCCCTACGGAGAAGTGCACCCTGTAAGGGCAATCGCGGCTTCAGCATTAAACGGATTATTACTTTTTTATCAGGTTAAAGCTCTGCTGGAAAAAATTGTTTTTAAAAGGAGGTAGCCTCTCGAGAAAATTAAGATATTTTTTTCTTGGACACAGAAGTGTTTGCGTGCGGATCCTTTACATGTCGCACATCTAAGCTCACGGCGTGTATCTTCCCCTGGAGAGTCAGAGGCAGCAACCTGCCGCCTGGCTGCTTGCTGACAGGACTCTGTGCGCTTTGTTTTCAACCTCGGACTTTTTATTGGTAACCGAAGTTGGAGTAAGTAAGGAAACTTACTCTTAATGTATCAAGGAGGATAATCTTATGGCAGGACTTACTTTAAACACCAACATTTCCGCTCTCAACACCCGGCGGAACCTGTTGATGCAGAGCAAACGCGTAGGAAAGAGCATGGAGCGCCTTTCCTCGGGCTATAGAATCAACCGTGCGGCAGATGATGCGGCAGGCCTCACTATTGCCGAGAACCTGCGGGCGCAGGTAATCGGATTGAGCCGGGCGGTAGCCAACTCTCAGGACGCAATCTCGCTCATCCAGACAGCGGAAGGCGCAATGAACGAGATGCACAATGTCCTTCATAGAATGAGAGTACTGACCATTCAATCGGCTAACGGCACACTCACCAGCCGCGACCGCAAGGCGCTCCAGGATGAGGTGCTTCAGCTAATCAATGAGGTCGACCGGATAGCCCTGACCACGCAGTTCAACAGTATCAACCTCTTGAACGGAAATGTGGGAGCGCTGGTCAGCTCGGACGACCCGAACAACATTACCGGTATCGTGGTGGATAATGTCGGCGAGGGTGGCACCTTCTCAGTGGCCATTAATTCTGTTGATCTGGGCAAGCTGCAGGTGCACAACTCGCAGACCTTTGTCACGGTCAATGAAGCAGGTGAGCCGCTTGATGCGCAATCGGGCACCCAGCTTCAATCAATCAGCCGTTTCCAGGACTACGGGGTAT
>Ga0307379_10003167_pt1 | contig 24009 bp, 20 predicted proteins | sample UN2MG_FD_202237 | JGI IMG/M metagenome (GOLD analysis project Ga0307379, IMG submission 202237) | Soil microbial communities from Risofladan, Vaasa, Finland - UN-2 | ecosystem: Environmental > Terrestrial > Soil > Coastal area > Acid sulfate soil | place: Finland: Risofladan, Vaasa | collected...
TCATCCTCGGTGGTTCGAGGTCGTGCTCAGGTTCTGCATCGTCAACCCACGAACCACCGAGGATGACATCCGCTCGATTCTCGACACGCTGGCGGGGGCGCCCACGTGACCACGAGCGCTCCAGGGCTCGCCGATGTCGTCATCGCCAATGCGCGCTGCGTCGCCACTGTCGATGCCGACCGTCGAGAACTCGAGGGCGGCTGGGTCGCGATCACCAATGGACTCGTCAGCGACATCGGCACGGGCCCGGCGCCGGCGGCGTCCACCGTGCTCGATGCCGGCGACTGCCTCGTCACCCCCGGTCTCGTGAACGCCCACCACCACCTCTACCAGAACCTGACCCGTGCGTTCCCGCCGATGACCGACAAGCCGCTGTTCGGGTGGCTGCAGTCGCTGTACCCGCTCTGGCGCGGGCTCGACACCGAATCGGTCCACGTGTCGGCGTGGGTGGGCCTTGCAGAGCTCGCCCTCGCCGGATGCACGACCTCCACGGACCATCTGTATCTGCACCCGCACGGCGCCGGCGACCTGTTGACGGCGGAGATCGAGGCCGCCCTCGACCTCGGCGTCCGCTTCCACCCCACCCGCGGTTCGATGTCGCTGTCGGAAAAGGACGGCGGGCTGCCGCCCGACGATGTCGTCGCCGACGACGACGAGATTCTTGCGGCCTGCGAGGAGGCGGTGCACCGTCACCACGACCGATCGTTCGGCGCGATGACCCGGGTCGCGCTCGCGCCCTGCTCGCCGTTCAGTGTCACCGAGGACCTCATGGTTCGTACGGCCGAGCTCGCCGAGCGACTCGACGTTCGACTGCACACGCACTTCGCCGAGAACGCCGAGGACGACGAGTTCAGCATCGCCACGTTCGGGTGTCGACCGATGGAGTACCTCGAACGCACCGGTTGGTGCAGCGACCGAACGTGGGTCGCTCACTGCGTGATGCCCGACCACGACGAGATCCGACGCCTCGGTGCGGCCGGAGTCGGAGCTGCGCACTGCCCGTCGAGCAACATGATCCTGTCGTCCGGCATCGCTCCGGTCGTCGAGCTGCGCGCCGCAGGCGTGCACGTCGGCCTCGGCGTCGACGGCTCGTCGTCGGCCGATGCTGCGTCGTTGTGGTTGGAGGCTCGGCAGGCGATGCTGCTCGCGAAGCTCCGCAGCGGTGCCAGCGCCGGGACCGCACGGATGGCGCTCGAGATGGCGACGATCGGCGGGGCGGGCTGTCTCGGCCGCCTCGGCGAGATCGGCTCGCTCACCGTCGGCGCTGTGGGCGATGTCGCCGTCTGGCCGCTGACCGGGCCGTCGTTCGCCGGTGCGCTCGCCGATCCAATCGAGGCGTGGTTGCGCTGTGGACCCGTCTCGGCTCGCCACACGGTGGTCGCAGGTCGGCCAGTCGTGCGCGACGGTTCGCTCGTGTCGGCTCGGGTCGACGACATGCTGGTTGCCCACGACCGCCTCGCGCGCCGCCTCCAAGCCGGGTGATCAGATCCGTCGATCCGGATGCGATCGCACAGGTGTGACCGATGGCAGGTGACGCCGTTGGACCGGCGCCATTGACCAGACTGTGACGTCGTGAGAGTCCGTGCCGTCATCGCGTCAGCTGTCGGCGTCGCTGCGGCCCTGGTCGGTTGTGGCGCAAACGACTCGGGTCCGGTCTCGTTGAGCCCTGCGGTTCCGCAGCCGGCGATTGTGGTGTCCGGCGATCCTGCCGCGATCAGTGGCGCGGCGGATTCGAACGCAGACGCAGCCTCCACCATCGATTCGGTCGTCATGATCGGCGACTCGATCACGAAGGGGTCCATGGCGTACCTCGACGAACGCTTCGGGCTGCTCGGGCTCGACCATACGATCGAGGCCGAGAACGGCAAACGGATGGCCGTGTCGTCGCCGAGCAATCCGAGTGGCGCGTCCGTCGCAGCGTTCCTGGCCGAGAACGGCGACGGGGACCATTCCGACGAGGTGTGGGTCGTCGCACTCGGGACCAACGACGTCAACCAGTACGCGAGCCCCGACGAGATCGCCGCTGCGGTCAACGAGGTGCTCAACGAGGTGCCCGACGACGCTGCGGTGGTCTGGGTCGACACCTACGTCAGCGAGCTCGCGGAGGCGACTGACGCGATCAACTCGATCATCCGTGAGCGTGTCGAACGACGTGGCGACAGCGTGGTCGCTCCCTGGACGGCATTCGTGGAAGGCGACGGGGTCCTGACGCGTGACGGTGTGCACCCGACGAGTGGCGGCGCCGACGTCTTTGCGTTCGTGGTCACCGACACCGTCCGCGCCTTCCTCGACCGGTGACTTCCTTCCGAGCGTGAACGGTGGGGCCTCAGGTGTCCCAGCGTGACTGACCGAATCGGTAGCCCACCGAGCGCACGGTTTGGATCAGATTGGCGTGTTCCTCGCCGAGCTTGGCGCGCAGGCGGCGCACGTGCACATCGACGGTGCGTGCACCGCCGTAGTACTCGTAACCCCACACCCGACTGAGCAGCATCTCGCGAGTGAACACCTTGCCGGGGTTCTGGGCGAGGAACTTCAACAGCTCGTACTCCATGTAGGTCATGTCGAGCGGTCGACCTGCGATCGAGGCCTGGTAGGTCTCGAGGTTCAACGTCAGCTCGCCGTATTCGACCAGCTCGGCACGGTGCATGTCGATGTCGGTTGCCAGTAGGTGCCGAAGGCGGGCTTCGAGTTCGGCCGGATGGAACGGGGTGAGACAGAAGTCGTCGAAGAGTTCGTCACGGTGCTCGAGGTCGCCGAGCTGCCCACCGCCGACGAGCAGCATCACGGGAAACGTGCGGTCGCCGCCTTTGCGAATGGTGCGCAGGAACGCCCAACCGCCGTCCGGATCCGTGCCGATGTCGACGATCGCACCGGCCCATCCGCCCGGTGGAGCGTGCTCGCCGCTGTCGCTCGTCGAGATCGCCTTCCACGTGTAGCCGGCCAAGTCGAGTGTGCGCGCCAGCTCGGGTGTCGCCGGGTCGGGAACGACCGCCACCATCGAGTCGCGTGAGGACACGATCACAACGTCCCGAGGTAGCGGTCTCGTTCGAACGGGGTGACCTGCGTCTTGTAGCTGCGCCACTCGCTGCGCTTGTTGCGCAGGAACCACTCGAAGATGTGCTCGCCCAGCGCCTCGTGCACGAGCGTCGAGTTCTCCATCACGACGAGTGCATCGTTGAGCGACTGCGGCAGCTGGCGGATCCCGAGCTTGGCCAGCACGTCGTCGCCGATCTCGAACAGGTTGGCGTCGGCCTCGTCGGGCAGTTCGTAGCCCTCGCGGACGCCGCGCATGCCGGCGGCCAGCATCAGACTGAAGGCGAGATAGGGATTGCAGGCCGGGTCGGCCGAGCGGTACTCGATGCGCGTCGCCATCGGGTTGTCGCGCTTGGGGATCGGCACTCGAATCAGTCCGCTGCGGTTGTTGCGGGCCCAGCTGATGTGGACCGGCGCCTCGAAGCCCGGCACGAGCCGCTTGTAGCTGTTGACGGTCTGGTTCGTGACCGCGGTGATTTCGGCTGCATGGTGGAGCAGGCCGGCCATGAACGCCTTCGCGGTGGGCGACAGGAGGTAGCCGTCGTCGGCGTCGTAGAACGCGTTGTCGTCGCCGCGGAACAGCGACAGGTGGACGTGCATCCCCGATCCCTGGACACCTTCGAGCGGCTTGGGCATGAACGTGGCATGCACGCCCTGGTGGGAAGCGACCTCGCGCACGGCGAGGCGGAACGTCATCATGCTGTCGGCCATCGTGAGCGCGTCGGTGTGGCGCAGGTCGATCTCCTGCTGGCCGGGCGCATCTTCGTGGAAGCTGTATTCGACCGGAATGCCGAGCGCTTCGAGCGTGCGGATCGTCTTCTTTCGCAGTTCGCCGGTGACGTCGCTGGTCGTGAGGTCGAAGTAGCCGCCCTGATCGATGGGCACCGGTGGCTGGCCTGGTACGAGCGGCTCGAAGTAGAAGTACTCGACGTCGGGCGCGACGTAGAACGTCAGCCCCTCGTCGTGGGCGTCCTGGACGTGGCGGCGCAGCACCTGGCGGGGATCGCCCTCGAACGGTGTGCCGTCGAGATGGTGGATGTCGCAGAAGATGCGGGCCTCGGCAACCTTCGGATCGCCCCATGGGAGCAGCTCGAACGTGTCGGGATCGGGCATCGCCAGCACGTCGGCTTCCTGGACACGCGAGAACCCGTCGATCGACGAACCGTCGAAGGTCATTCCGTCCTCGAGTGCGTTCTCGAGCTCGGCGGGCGAGATGGCGAGGCTCTTGAGCGTGCCCAACACGTCGGTGAACCACAAACGCACGAGCCGGACACCGCGTTCCTCGACGCTGCGCAGGACGTAGTCGCGCTGATGTTCCCGCATGTCACTCATCTCCTGAGTCTCTCGCTGTTCGGGTGGAAATGCGACAGGACGGGAGCCGCAGCCCCCGTCCTGTCCGCAATCGGTGTTCTTGGTTCATTGCCTCCGGGCGGTGCCCCGAGGCGTCACTTCATGGCGCCGCAGACGGTCTCCACCATCAGGCGAGCGACGACGTAGGGATCGATGTTGGCGTTCGGGCGCCGGTCCTCGAGGTAGCCCTTGCGATCGACAGCAACCTGCCACGGAATGCGGATCGATGCGCCGCGGTCGGACACGCCGTAGCTGAACTGGTCGAAGCGCTGGGTCTCGTGCGCACCGGTCAGGCGATCTTCGACGCCCTTGCCATAGCTGGCGATGTGCAGGGCGGCCTTCTCGCCGAGCGCCTTGCAGCCGGCCTCGATGTACTTGTAGCCGCCGTCCTCGCGCATCTCCTTGGTGGAGAAGTTGGTGTGCGCGCCGGCACCGTTCCAGTCGCCCTTCGCGGGCTTGGCATCGAGGGTTGCGGCGATGCCGTAGTCCTCACCGATCCGGTAGAGCAACCAGCGCGCGATCCAGAGTTGGTCGGCGACTTCGAGCAGCCCGACGGGACCGACCTGGAACTCCCACTGTCCGGGCATGACTTCGGCGTTGATCCCCGAGATCGCAAGCCCAGCAGCCAGGCAGGCCTCGAGGTGATCCTCGACAAGCGGTCGACCGTGGATCTCGTCCTCGCCGACACCGCAGTAGTAGCCACCCTGCGGTTCCGGGAATCCGGCCGGCGGGAAGCCGTACGGACGCCCGTTCTTCATCAGCGTGAACTCCTGCTCGATGCCGAACATCGGCTCGTGCTTCTTGTACTTCTTGGCGGTCCTCGCTGCCGCTGCGCGCATGTTGGTCGGGTGGGGCTTGCCGTCGACCAGCATGACCTCGCACATCACGAGGACGTCGTCGCCACCGCGAATCGGGTCCGGGTACACGGCGACAGGCTTGAGCACGCAGTCGCTCTTGTCGCCCGTGGCCTGGTTGGTGCTCGAGCCGTCGAAGCCCCAGATCGGCAGCTCTGCGCCGTCTGGCAGGATCTTCGTCTTCGAACGAAGATGGTTGGTCGGCTCCTTGCCGTCGACCCAGATGTATTCAGCCTTGTAAACCACAGTTGTCCTCAATTCCGTCCAAGTGTTCGGGGGTACAGGTGACCCAACCTAGATCGTTCGGGCCGTTGTCACCTGATGGCAGGCGGCATCGTCGCAGCGTCGGGTTGCCGAGTCGTTGCCCGGTTGTGAACGGCGTGTGAACTGCGCCGATCAGGACGGCCGCAGTTGCGGGCTCAGCGTCCGATGACGCTGTAGGTCTCGAGGTCGACGTCGGCGTCGATCTGTTCGTCGGTGAATGCCACCGGGCGCCACTGCTTCTCGCTGAACTCGACCGTCTGGGTGTCGAACAGCGGCGACGTGCGATCGCCGGTCTGGCCGTAGACGAGCAGCGCCCACGCCTCGACGTCGTCGCCGGTGTAGTCGACGGTCATCACGAAGCTGGTGCCGAAGTTGATCCGGTACCCCTCGCCGCGTAGCGAGCTTCCGACGGCGACCGCCTCGCCACGCTCGGGCACGGGTTCGCTCGACGACGAACTGTCCCGCCACGTGACGATGTTGGTGACGCCGTCGACGCTGGTGCCTCCGTGGATCGAGATACGCGTCTCGGAACGCTCGGTGAACTGCGACGCACCCAGCGTCGTGTCGAGCGCGAAACCGGCGGCCGTGATGGTCTGCACCGCGCGGGCCATCGCCTGCAGCACCGGCCCGGTGTCGACCGCTGGTACTGCGGGCGTCAGCGTGGGGCGTGTCGGGTCGAACGCGTCGGCGAACAACGGCCCGGCGTTACCGAACGCCGGGCCATCGAACCGACCCATCGTCTCGCGCCAGATCATCGGGCCGGACCGATCGAGGTCGTAGACGCCGTCCCATCCGGCGAGCACGCTGCAGGCAGTGGTGAGGTCGACTGCTTCGGCGGGAAGGCTGACGGTTCCGTCGGTGGCGAGGAGTTCGGGTACCTCGACGATCGGTGTCGCTCGACACGCAGCGACCGCAGCCGTGCGCAGCAGCACCGCACTTCGGCCGGAGTTCTCGAACGCAGCCGTCTTGACGTCGTCGGCGTCGAACAGTCCGTCGGGCCCGGCGAGGCCGGTGGAATTCGCCGAACCCAGGACTGCGGCGTTCTGTCGGGTCCGCATCGACAGCGGCGAGTTCTGTTCGCCGTGCAGGATCGAATACCGACCGCTCAGCGTGAACTCGGCGCTGGGCACCCAGAAGCTGTCGTTCGCATTGAACACGTAGTCGTCGCGCTGCACCATCGGCATCTCGGAGAAGGGCACGAGGCCGGGGTCACGAGCGCCTTCGACGACCTCCCAGCGGAACCGGCCGTCGGATCCGTCGAGCAGGACGAATCCCTGCTCGTACGCGAGTTGGGTGAGCGGGTCGGTGAACAGCTTGCCGATGTAGGCCTGCTCGGCATCGGCGCTCAGATTCGGCGTGGCGGAGGTGTCGGCGAACCAGGTGGTGCCGTCGTCGCCGACGGCCACCGTGTTGAACAGCGGAACCCCCTGATAGTCGGCGCTGAGCGCCTGCAGGTCGGAGATGCTCTCGATCAGTGGCATCCGTGCGTACTGCTCGACGAACTCGTTGTCGTTGAGGTTGGCGTCTCGATAGGTGAACACGTTCGTGCTGGACCATCCGACACCGGGTGCGTCGATGATCGGCCCGTACTCGCTGCGCCACAGCGTGCGTGTTTCGGTGTCGACGGTGCCATCGGGACGCAGGATGTCGATCGTCACCTCGCTCGAGGTCATCGGGATCGACTGCCCGTCGACGAGATACGACGTGGGCGATGCAGGATCGAGCGTCAGGTTGTAGACCGTCATGCGCTTGCCGTCCGACACCGTGTGGGTCCAGGCCACGCCCTCCGTGAAGCCGATTGCGATGCCCGGCAGCCCGAGCAACTGGGCGCCATAGACGTCAGCCGTGCCCGGCACGGTGAGCTGCACTTCGGCGAAGCGCAGCTCACCCTCCCACGGGAGGTGCGGGTTGGCCAGCAGCAGGCCTCCTTCGTTGCCGTCGACTCGGTCCTTGCCGATCGCCCATCCATTGCTGGCGAGGCCCGCGTCTTCGGCCAGGTCGAACTCGGCAGCGGCAAACGCGGCGAGATCGATCGTCTCCGCGGCGGTACCGACGGCTTCGACCGTCGGCGGTTGTGCGGTTCCGATGAGGTCGACGATCGCCCCACTGCTCGCCAGCAAAGCGATCGAGCGGGCGTAGGCGTACACCTCGACGGGTGCGATCGGACGAACCCAATCGGCCTCGGCGCACCACCCGGTGAGGCGCTTGCCGCCCACGTCGGCGAGCTGGTCGTTCCAGCCTGCGGTGAATGCCTCGAACTGCTCGACCACCTCCGCCGACGCCGTGTCGAAGTCGGCGACGGCGATGTCGAAGATGCCGATGGCCTTCCAAGCGAAGTCGCTGTCGACGTTCTCGCCCTCAGCGCCAGGTCCGAGCGCTGCCGCGCGGGTGCTGGTGACCTTCAGGATCTGATCGATGAGCGTGCAACCGTGGTCTTCGCCGCTCACCCATCCCTGGCCGTACGCAGCGTCTGCGGGCCGGTCGCCGGTGATGTGCGGCACGCCGTCGGCCGTTCGCCGGACCGTCGCCTCGTACCGAGGCGGGACCAAGGTGGTGGTCGTGGTGGTCGTGGTGGTCGTGGTGGTCGTGGTCGTGTCGGGCGATGTGGGCAGTGGAATCGATTCGGGACCTTCGCCGGGCGAACACGCAGCGACGAGCAGCAATCCGACGATTGCCACACGAGCCATACCCACGTGGCCATAGTGCCAGATGAGCACGGTCGTTCCGCATCGAGGGCGCCGTTGGCGCCCCAGGTAGTCTCAGCGGTTGTGACGGTGCTGCGAGTGGCGCTCGCTCAACTGAACCCGATCGTGGGCGACCTCGACGGGAACCTGGCCAAGATGGCCGACGCCTACGACCGCGCCGAGGCAGCCGGTTGTGACCTCGTGGCCTTCCCCGAGCTGGCGACCACCGGGTATCCACCCGAGGATCTGGTGCTCAAGCCTGGCTTCGTCGCCGACAATCTGGCGGCGTTGGCGAAGTTCGCCGCACGCACCGGTCGTTGCGCCGCCGTCGTCGGCTTCGTCGACCAGGACCGCGACCTGTACAACGCGGCTGCGGTGTGCGCCAACGGCGAGGTCGTCGGCACGTACCGCAAACGCCTGCTTCCCAACACCACGGTCTTCGACGAGGCCCGCTATTTCACGCCCGGGCGCGGGTCCGATCCGCTCGAGCTGTTCATCGTCGGTGGCGTCAAGGTCGGCATCTCGATCTGCGAAGACATCTGGAGCCCGTTCGGGCCGGTCGCCGAGCAGGCCGCCGCCGGCGCCGAGGTGAGCATCAACATCAACGCCTCGCCGTTCCACGCTGGCAAAGGCGCCGAGCGCGAACGGATGCTGGCCACGCGTGCGTCCGACGCACACACCGCGATCGTCTACGTCAACCAGGTCGGCGGTCAGGACGAGTTGGTGTTCGACGGCGGGTCGGTCGTGCTCGACCACGAAGGCACACTGCTCTCGCGAGCGCCCCAGTTCGTCGAGGACCTGATGATCGTCGACGTTCCGGTGCCGCCCGTCTATCGCAAACGGCTACTCGACCCGCGTGGTCGCCTCACCGAGGCACTGTTGCCCACGGTCGCGGTGACGACCGAGCCGGTCGTCCACGACGACGTGGCGGTCGGCCCGGTGGCTCCGCCACTCGACGCCGATCGCGAGCTGTACGACGCGTTGGTGCTCGGCACCCGTGACTACTGCGCCAAGAACGGCTTCGCCGACGTCGTGATCGCGCTGTCCGGTGGCATCGACTCGACGGTCGTGGCCTGCATCGCTGTCGACGCACTCGGTGCCGAGCACGTGCACGGCGTGTCGATGCCGTCCCGGTACTCGAGCGATCACTCGAAGAGCGACGCCCAGCTGCTCGCCGAGAACCTCGGCATCGACTTCCGCACGATCTCGATCGAGCCCGCGTTCTCGGCGCATCTCGACATGCTCGGGCCGTCGTTCGAGGGACGCGAGCCGGGGTTGACCTACGAGAACATCCAGAGCCGTTGCCGGGGGCTGCTGTTGATGGCGCTGTCGAACGAGTTCGGCTGGATGGCGCTGACCACGGGCAACAAGAGCGAGGTGGCGGTCGGCTACTTCACGATCTACGGCGACTCGGTCGGTGGCTTCGGCATCATCAAGGACGTCCTGAAGACCCGGGTGTACGACCTGTGTCGCTACGTCAACCGGGCGGCCGGTCGCGAGGTGGTGCCGGTCGACGTGATCACGAAACCGCCGTCCGCGGAACTGCGCCCCGATCAGCGCGACGATCAGAGCTTGCCGCCCTACGAGGTGCTCGACCCGATCCTGCAGCTGTACGTCGAGGACGATCGCACGGCGGGCGAGATCATCGAGTTGGGTCACGACGAGGCCATGGTGCGGCGCATCACGCGACTCGTCGACGTCGCCGAGTACAAGCGCCGCCAGACCCCGCCGGGCGTGCGCGTGAGCCGCAAGGCGTTCGGCAAGGATCGGCGCCTGCCGATCACCAGTGGCTACCGCGGCTGAGGCATCGTCGTGTCGCCCGCCCGCGCCGAGATTCACCGCACAGTCAGGGACCGTCTCGACGAGAACGATCAGCGCTACACGTCGGGACGTCGAGTGGTCGTCGACGCGTTGGCTTCAGCCGATGGCCCCGTGACCCTGCCCGAGTTGATCGTGCTGGCCCCAGCGCTCGCTCAGAGTTCCGCATACCGCAACCTCGCCGTGATGGAGCAGGTCGGCGTGGTGCGTCGACTGGTGCACTCCGCCGACCACGCCCGCTACGAACTCGCCGAGGACCTCACCGAGCACCACCATCATCTGATCTGCGAGTCGTGCGGCACGGTTCGCGACGTCACGCTGACACCGGCGCTCGAACGCAGACTCGACGATGCGTTCGGTGCGTTGTCCGACGCCGAGGGTTTCGAGGCCACCCACCACACCATCGACCTCTACGGTCGCTGCGCCAACTGCCAGACCTGACTCCGTGCCGTTGGCCGCGATGAGCGCCGCGGCCGTATGCAGTCGCCTCGCTCATCGCTGGAACGAGTTCAGGCCGGTCAGACCGGGGCGAGGGTGCGTCGCTGGGCGACGGCGCGTCGGGCGACCGAACCGGCGAGCACGACGAAGAAGATGATCACCGACGTGAGCGCCATCGTGGCGCCGGCGGCCGTGGCGTGGTGGTAGCTGACGAGGATGCCGATGACGGTGGCCAGCGATCCGAGCGCGATCGAGACGACCATGATCATCGGAACGCGCCGGACGAGCAGTGATGCTGCGGCAGGCGGAGCGATGAGAAACGCGAAGACCAACAGGTTCCCGACCGCCTGGAACGACGAGACGATCGAGATCGCCAGCAGCGCCAGCAGCGCCGCTTGAGCGAGGCCCGGGCGGAGCCCGAGCATCGAGGCGAGCGACACGTCGAAGGTCATGACGAGGAACGCCCGGTACAGCACGACGACGCCGACCAGGGCGATCGCAGCGGCGATGCCCTGACGGATCACGTCGGAGCTGTCGAGCCCGGTGATCGAGCCGAACAGGAAGCGGTTCAGGTCGCCGGTGTACGACGCGCGCTGGGTCGACATGATGACGACAGCGAGTGCGAGGAATCCGACGAACAGCACGCCGATCGACGTGTCGTCCGGCAGCGGGGAGTGTCGCCTGATCACGGCGATGCCGCCGACCATCGCTCCCGCAGCGACCAGTGCGCCGATCGAGGTGTCGACGCCGATGATGAAGGCGATGGCGATCCCCGGCAGGACCCCGTGGGCGAGCGCATCTCCCAGGAAGCTCATCCCACGCAGCACCACCCAGGTGCCGACCAGTGACGTGGTGACGACGGTGAGCAGCCCTGCAAGCAGCGCATCGCGCATCAACTGGGAGTCGACGAACGGAGCGACCCACCACCCCCAGGGATCGCTCAGGAACTCCACGTGGTTCAGCTTGCCCCGCCGAGCGCAGCGACGATGACCTTTGCGTTCTCGCGCAGCCAGTCGACGTAGGTGCCCTGCTCGGTACCCGGCTCGCCGAGTGTGTCGGTGAGCATGCTGATCACCTCGACCTCGCCGATGCGGTTGGCGAGCGCATCGGCGTCGTCCGACGAATTCTGAGTGTCGGCGAAGATCGCCGTGACGCCCGTTGCCTCGATGTCGGCGGCCAGGGCATCGAGTTCGGCCGGGCTGGTCGCTGCGAGCGAACTCGACGACGGGATCACGCTGCCGATCACCTCGAAGTCGTACCGGTCGGCGAAGTAGCCGAGGGAATCGTGATTGGTGACCAGAAGCCGCTGATCGACCGGGAGCGCAGTGACGATCGCGGCCACCTCGTCATCCAGTGCGGCCAGTTGAGCGACGTAGTCCTGCGCACAGGCGTCGACCGCGACAGCATCGACGCCGGCGCTCGTGAGTGCGTCGGCGATCAACGGCACCGCGGCAGCGATCCGAGTGGGGTCCCACCACACGTGGGGGTCGTCGCCGTCGTGGCCGTCCTCTTGGCCGTCCTCGTCATCCGCATGGTCCTCGTCCTCGTCTCCCGAGCCCGGGATCGTGTCGAGTCCATCGCCGACATGCAGCACGGACACGCCGTTGGCCTCGACGGCGTCGATCGTGTCCTCCAGCGACTCCTCGAGAGACAGGCCGTTGGCGACCACGAGCGCGGCACTTTCCATCATCTCTCGATCGCGCAGTGATGGCTCGAACGAGTGGGGATCGCCGCCCGGCGGGATGAGGACGTCGATGCGGGCGAGACCATCACAGGCCACGTTGGACGTGATGTCGGCCCAGATGCTCGTGGTGGCGACCACGGTGGGGGTGTCGTCGCCGGGAACGGTCGTCCCGTCGCTGTCGGAGCCGCACGACGTGACCAGGAGGGCGACAACCGCAGTGGCCGCTCCGGCTGAACGCATCAGTCTCATGCCGGCCATCTTACTGAGAATGACTCTCATTCCAATGCAAAGATCAGCCGCTACGGTATGACCGTGATCGAACGGTCCGAGTTCATGATCGCCGAGTTCGCCGATGTGTCGGTCCGGTACGGCGACGTCGTTGCGCTCGACACGACCACGATCACCTTCGATCGAGGGTCCTCGGTGGCGCTCGTCGGGGCCAACGGCAGCGGGAAGAGCACCGTGCTGCGGCTGCTGGCGGGTCTGCTCGCTCCCTCGGCGGGAACGGTCGTGCGGACACCCGGTGTCGAGGCGGCGTTCATCGCGCAGCAGCACGAGCATCATGCCTGGATGCCGCTCCCCGTCGACGAAGTGATCCGCATGGGCTGCTACCGCGCCCGCGGACTGCTCGGTCGGGTCACCCGTGCCGATCGCGCAGAGATCCATGCCGTCGCCGACCGCCTTCACGTTGCCGACTTGCTCAGGCGCTCGTTCAGCGAACTGTCCGGTGGACAGCGACAGCGCGTCCTCGTCGCGCAAGCCCTGATCGGGTCGCCGAAGCTGTTGCTGCTCGACGAGCCGATCACCGGCCTCGATCTGCCCAGCCAGGAGACGATCCTGTCGCTGATCGACGCCGAGGTGTCCAACGGCGCGACCGTGGTGTTCTCGACGCACCACCTCGAAGAGGCCAAGCGGGCCGAGCGGGTCATGCTGCTCGCCGGCTGCGTGATCGCCGACGGAGCCCCCGAGGCAGTGCTCCGCCCTGAGCACCTGGCCACTGCGTTCGGGGGGCGACTGCTGCGAATCGGAGGCGAAGCGCTGCTCGTCGACGACCACGGACACGGACACAGTCACGACCTCGGCGACGAGCACAACCACGACGACGTCGGACACCGGCACCTCCACCAACCCGAGCACGCCGCCGAACACCGCCACGGCTGACCGTCACGTCACGGGTCGCTGCGGTCGATCAGACTGGCCGGATGAGTGCTGGACACGCGCATGGCGTCGACGATGGACACGACCTCGATCGCTCCGTGCCTCCCCAGGTGCGCCGAGCGATGTGGAGTGCGGTCGGCGTGTGTGCGCTGCTGGTGCTCGTCGGACTGGTCGTGCTCTGGCCCGGAGGCGGCGATGACGGTGCGAACGACCCGTTGGGCCTCGCCGGCGACCCGGTGAAGGCCGGCGTCGAGTCGGTCGAGGAGGTGCCCTGCTCGTTCGACCCGCTGTTGGCCTGCAAGCGAGTCGAAGCGATCGTGAGCGAGGGCGACAGTCAGGGCGACCGTGTGGTGCTCGAGCAACCGCTCGACTCGACCATCGAAGCCGGCGACGGGATCCTCGTCGATCTCATCGATCTCGGCGGGGGCGTCGAACAGGCCGTGTTCTACGACTTCCAGCGTGGCACACCGATGCTCCTGCTCGTGATCCTCTTCGTGGCCGCAATAGTCGTGTTGGGCCGGTGGCGCGGCGTCGGCGCCCTGGCCGGCCTGGCCATGAGCCTCGTGATCATCGTCGTGTTCGCGTTGCCGGCCTTGCTCGAAGGATCCAACTCGGTGGCGGTCGCGATCGTGACCGCCGGGGCGATCGCGTTCGTCGCCCTGTTTCTCGCGCACGGCCGCGGCCTGGCGACTGCCGCGGCGCTGCTGTCGACATTCGCGAGCCTCGCGTTGACGGCGTTGCTCGCTTGGATCTTCCTCGCCGCCTCGAAGTTCACGGGGTTCGGTGACGAGAGCGTCGGATTCCTCGACGCGCTCGGCTCGCAGATCGACCCGCGCGGCCTGCTGCTCGCCGGTGTGGTCATCGGTTCGCTCGGCGTTCTCGACGATGTGACCGTGACGCAGGTCTCGGCGGTGTGGGAGCTCAAGCGATCGTCGCCCGAGGCGGGGTTCGCAGAGCTCTACGGTCGGGCGCTTCGGATCGGTCGCGACCACATCTCGTCGACGGTGAACACGCTCTTTCTCGCGTACGCCGGCGCGTCGCTGCCGTTGCTGCTGCTGTTCAGCGAAGCACAGCAGGGCCTCGGCTCCGTCGCCACACGTGAGATCGTCGCCGTCGAGATCGTGCGGGCGCTCGTCGGTTCGATCGGCCTGGTCGCCTCGGTGCCGATCAGCACTGCGCTGGCTGCGAAGGTGTTGGCATCGATGAGCCCGAGCCACAGCGAGCCCGACGTCGAACTGAACGGTTCGACCACGAGGTGATCGTCTTCGACGCGGACCTGCGCGAAACGATCGCGTCCAACCTCGATCGTCACGACCGCCTCGAACTCCCGCTCGACGGGCGTCGACACGCGGCGGTCGCCATTCTGCTCGTCGATTCCGTCGCGGGCTCCGACGATGTCGATCCGTTCGGTGCGTCAGCTGACGACATGGCGGTGATTCCCTCGGACGTCTCGGACCTCGATGGACGCATGGCCGACGTAGCGGGGGGCGCATCGTTCGTGTTGTGTCGCCGCAGCGCCGGGCTCAACCGTCACGCGTCGCAGTGGGCCCTGCCGGGTGGGCGTCTCGACGCTGGTGAGACCGTCGTCGACGCGGCCCTGCGAGAGACCGACGAGGAGATCGGTGTGCGGCTCGCGCCCGAGTCCGTGCTCGGCCTCCTCGACGACTACGCCACTCGTTCGGGCTACGTGATCACCCCCGTCGTGGTCTGGGGCGGCCAGCGCGTCGAAATCGTTCCCCACCCCGGAGAAGTGCTGGCGGCATATCGGATCGGCCTGCATCAACTCACTCGGGCGGATTCACCGCGCTTCGTCACCATCCCCGAGAGCGACCGCCCGGTCGTGCAGGTTCCCCTCGGCGGCGATCTGATCCACGCCCCGACCGGCGCACTGCTCGTGCAGTTCCGATGGGTTGCACTCGATGGCCGTGCCAATGCACGCGTCCACGAGTTCGAACAGCCGGTCTTCGCCTGGGGTTGACGACCCGCGCAACCCCGTTTGCGTCGGGGTTTCGGTGAGGCGGGCCACCGAAATGCTGACGCAAACGAAGCTCAGCGGCCGGAGTGGCCGAAGCCGCCGCCACGGTCGACGCCGTCGAGCGACTCGACGACCTGCCAGGCCACCGACTCGACCCGTTGGATCACGAGCTGGGCGATGCGGTCTCCCCGATGGACCTGGTAGTCGGCGTCGGGGTCGGTGTTGATCAACACCACCTTGATCTCGCCCCGATAGGCGGCGTCGATCAGACCGGGTCCGTTGACCACGCTGATGCCGTGCTTGACCGCCATCCCGCTGCGCGGCAGTACGAAGCCACCGTGACCCATCGGAATGGCGATGGCGATCCCGGTCGGCACCAGTGCCCGCCCGCCACCGGCGGCCAACGTCGCATCTTCGCGGGCGTACAGGTCGAGGCCGGCGTCGCCCTCGTGGGCGTACTCGGGCAGCGGAAGGTCGAGGTCGAGTTGGACGATCGGGACAGGCAGGCTCACCTCGACGATCGTAGGTGTTACCTCGCGGGTCTGACCCCTGCTGCAATCAATCGATGGTGACGATCGTCCAGTCGGTCAGCGTGCCGGTGTCGCATGATTCCGAGGTGGTGATCAGGACCCTTTTGTCGGCGTCGGACGCTTCGGGGAACTCGTCGATGCCGTCCAGCGAACATGGCCCGAACGCTTGGAACCCGCCGAGGGCGAGCTGGTCCTGCCAGGTGTGCACGAGCGCCGCACCGCTGCGATCGCGCACGGAGGCGAGCGCGAACTCGCTGTGGTCGGCGTTGTCGATCCGATCGAGCTCGCGTCGCACTTCGGGCTCCTTTGCCTCCATGAAGAACGAGGTGTCGACCACCACGAAGACCTGCTCGGTCTCGCGCAGCATCGACGTGATCAGCGCGTAGCCGCCGAACAGCACGGCGACAGCGGCGATCCAGATCGCGAGAGGCTTCACCGGCTTGGCACCAGGACGTGGTTCACGGGCTCCTCAGCCGCCGGCGTTGAACAACGCGGCGATCTTGAACTCGACGTCTTCTTCGCTGGCGTCGATGCTCGCAGCCTCGACGAGCGATGAGACCCGCCCGAGTTCGTCGAGGTCGGCTTCGAAACCCACGGTGTAGATCGGGATCCGCAGACCCTCGATCACGTTGTCGACGTCGTCGAACTGGAGGCCGTCGGTGGTCTCGCCGTCGGTGAGCACCACCAGGATCGGCTTGATGTCGGGATTTGCTGTCCGCTGCTCCTCGAGCATCTGTAAGCCGAGCACGATGCCGTCGTACATCGCCGTTCCTCCACCCGGTGCCAGGTCTTCGGCGATGGCGGCGTAGCGCGCCTGTTGATTGAGATCGAACTCGCCGATCGGGAGGCGCTTCACCGCCGTGTCGTAGAACTCGACGACGCCGACCTCGGTCGTCGGCTTGATGAACTCTCGCGCCGACTGCATCGCCGTCTGCACCGACTGGATCCGTGTGCCTTCCATCGATCCGCTGACGTCGACGACGAACACGGTCGCCACTTGGCGTCCGCCATCCTTCTTGTCCTTCCAGACGTTCTGCACCTCGATCAGCGTCGAGCCCGATGGCACCTCGACGCTCGGGGTGTAGGGCGGCGGGTCGAATCCGTAGTCGACGGCGAGCTCTTGGAACTCGGGCTGCGCAGCGAAGTCGGCGAACAACTGCACTGCTTCCTGCCGAGAAGCCGACAGATCGCCGACGGCCGCGAGCGGGTTGTCGTGCGATGCACCGAACGGGATGAACTCGAACCCCGACTGGAGCGACTCGGTGTTCGTGAAGGTCTGCCACTCCATCACGAACGTGTCGAGCGTGCCGGTGTCGTTCTCGACCGAGTCGCGCATTTGCAGCGTGGTCAGCGCGACGAATGGCACCTGGCGCTGGAATTGCTCGAACACGCTGGCCACGTCGGGCGAGGTGAGCCGAGCCGGGTCGCCGTCGGCGATCGTGTCGAGCACAGTGAGCAGGAAGTTGAGGCCGGTGCTCGACGCGAACGGGTCGGTGTAGCCCATCACGAGGTCACCGGCGATCACGGCGTCGACGAGGTTCGCCGCGCTGAGGTCGCCATAGGTGGCGCGCAACTCGTCGGCGGTTTCGCTCTTCATCACGATGCCGGCGACGTTGTCGACCGTGTTCGGCGTGATCTCGGTCATCGTTTCGAACTCGCCTGCCATCTCGATCCACAGCTCGCTCGACGGGGTGAATCCGTCTGGCAGGTTCTGGCCTCGGGCGATGAACTGATAGCCGGTGCCCGACGCGATGCTGCGCAGATCGACACCGGCGACACTGCCGTCCGACATCGTGATACCTGCGTCGTTGAACTTCTCGGCGACCTCGGTCATCCATCCGTCGGTGGTCCCGAGTTCACCGGACTTCTCCGTCGACGACCAGACTTCGACGACGGTGTCGGCGCTGCTCGGTGCCTGGACACGGATCGGGAACTCGGTGATGGGGGGCAGCGTGTCGGCAAGGTTGGCGCCGGTCGGTGGCGGGATCGACGCGGTGCGACCGATCGGGTTGTCGATCCAGCCGATCTCGTCGGCCAACTCGGTGAGTTGGTCGGCTGCGGTGGCCTGGTCGAGCGGCTCGGAGCTCTCCGTTCCCAGATCGCCACAGGACGATGCAATCAACGCCAGGCCTGCCAGCGCCGCGATGACACGAAGTGCGCGGCGCTGCGCGCTCGGTGATGTCATCCCGACTCCGACTCGTTGCGCGCCGAGATCTCGCCGACGTCGATCGACCCGCCGTCGTCGATCTGCGCGGTCGCGGATCGTCCACTCTCCATGTTCGTGATCGCCAGTTCGCTCTCGGCGGTGAGCTGATCGAGCTCGAGGATCGTGCCTGCCATGGTCGGTAGGGCCTCGCGTCGGTAGCGCGAGATCTCGTCGAGGGCGGTGTCGATGTCGGCGAAGGCCGACCGCAGCGCCTCCATGTCGAGCATCGTGCTCGATGCCTGCTGGTGGATCGCGGTGCCCTGCGTTTTCAACCGCTCGGCGGTGCCGGCGATCATTGCGGATGTGGTGGCGTTGATCGCCTCGATCTTGTCGAGGACGATCTTCTGGTGGGCCAGTGCGAGCGCCACCGTGACCGCCACCTGCAGCGCGCTGACGGTGACGTCGATCGCACGATCGACGCCGCGGATCAGTTCACGGTTGTTGCGGATGATGATCTCGATTGCGAGCACGCCCTGCTGGTTGACCGCGAGCTGCTGCTGGAGATCGAGCGTGCGCTGGCGAAGAGCGAACAGGATGTCCTCCTCGACGAACTGACGGCGCGGGTCGTCGGCACCGATCTCGGTGGCGAGCTTGTCGACGACCACCGCATCGAGCGACTGCGCCAAGGCGATCTGATCGGCCAACAGATGCGTCAGTTCGCGCATCTGCTTCTGGTCGTCGCCGAGCGTGACGTTGTCGCGCTTGAGCTGGTCGCGGCCCTTCTCGAGTGACTTCACAATCGAGTCGATCTGGGTCTGCGAGCTCTCGTAGCGCATGAAGTAGCGCTTGAGTGGGGTGCCGACGCCCGGGATCTTGCCCACGGCGCGAGTGATCCATCCGGCGTCGGTGTCGAGGCCGGATGGGTCGAGCTTCTCGACTTCGATGCGCAGGTCCGACAGCGACTTGGCGACCTCGCCGCCGTCCTCGGTGCCGTGCGAGATCTCCTTCAGTGGCGCCTGCAGCATGCGGCTGCGCGTCGCCGAGCGGGTCTGGAGGTCGCGACCCATCGAGTCGACCGCGTCACGCGCCGCAGCTCGGTCGTCGTCGTTGGACGGGTCGATCGCCAACAACTGAGCGACCTGCGCTTCGGCCTGTGCGCGCAGCTCGTCGGTCGGTTCCGGCTCGACCACGGCGAGTTCCGCCCTGGTCTCGGGAACGTTCAGGACGAGGTTCAGAACGGGCGCCGTTGCGTCGGCGGTGGGTGCAGCTTCGGTCATGTCGGTGAGCCTTTCGAGTGCTTCATGCGTACTTGGCGGCGCGGTCGGCGAGTTCCTCGAGAGCTGCCATCGCGGCGTCGGCGTCCTCGGGTTGCTTGCCGATCGGCACCTCGGCGAGTGCCGTGGTGGTGCGGTCGAGTGCTGTCAGCGCCGATTCGTTCTGGGCGAGCAGCTGAGCGATCCGGCGACGCTGCGTGCTGCGTAGGTCGCGCCGACGCTCGAGGGTGTCGCGCTCACGGGTGGCCGAGCCGACGTCGCTGTCGTCGTCGACGAGTTCGGCGAGGCGGCGATCGATGTAGGTCTCGTCGATCGTGCTGATGCTCTCGTAGGCGACGGCGACCTCGTGGAGGTTGTCGAGCGCGGAGCTGAACACCTGCTGCGACGTCGACAGGTATCGGGCGTAGGTGAGCTCGCCGGCGTCGAGACGCCGCTGCAGCACGTTGATCAGGCTCTGCCGCTTCGAGAGCAAGGCGTCCAGTTGCTCGATGGGCTGCGTGTCCGTGAGGACCTCGAGTTCGGCGCGAAGCGTCGCGATCTCGACGGGGTCGACCTCTTCGACACGGGGGATCTCGAACTGCAGTTTCGCCAGCGTGCCCGTCGCCGACATCGTGAACGGCCAGGCGATCACGGCGACCGCTGCCACTGCGATCAGGATGACCACGAACACGGGTGACGGGTCGAGCACGGTCAACACCAGCCAGACCAGTGCGCCGAGCAGGACGGCCGCGATCCACGTCGGCGGGTACCTGACGACGGCCTTGCTCCAACTGGTCACGACATCGTGAGGATATCCGGCTCGAGCGGACCCTGGCCGCGGGTCGCCGCGGGACCGAGCGCGGTGGGAGTCGTGAACGATGCGCCCGACCGGAGTCCGCTCACCTACGACGAGTGTCGCGGGCACTTCCGATGGACCCGTCCGTCACCTGTGAGGAACCTGTGGGCCCTCATCGAGGCCGGACGTCGCAGCAACGACCGGCACCCATACGCGGTCAGCCGACCCGGCACTCGATCGATCGTGGCTACGCGCACTACGCTCCGTTACCTATCAACAACTGAAAGGGGTCTCGAATGGGATTCATCGATTCGATCAAGTCCAAGCTCGGCGGCAACAAGAGCCAGGTCAAGCAAGGCGTCGACAAGGCCGCTGACGTCGTCGGCGACAAGGCGGGCGAGCACGCCGACAAGGTGCAGCAGGGTGCCGAAGCCGTCAAGGACGGCATCGACAAGCTCCCGGACGCCTGACGAGCCCGGCCCCATAGGCTCGGCGCGATGAATGCAGCGGGCGAGCGTCAACGGCCTCCATCGGTCGACGCGCTCGCCAGGTCGCTCGCAGCCAGTGGGTTGCCACATCCGGTGCTGGTCGACATCGCTCGTGCCGCAATCGACGCCGGCGACGTCGAATCGGCTGCAGCACGAGCCGAGGCATTCCGCCGGACACTCCTGACGCCCGTGGTCAACGCCACGGGCGTCTTGCTGCACACCAACTTGGGGCGAGCCCCGCTGCAGCACCACCAGGATGCGGCCGCCCAAACCGTCGAGTTCGATCTCGCCACCGGCGCTCGGGGGTCTCGTCAACGAGCGGTCGGTCAGCTGCTCGCTCGGCTGTGTGGCGCCGAGTCGGCGATGGTGGTCAACAACAACGCTGCTGCCGTGCTGCTGGTCCTCGCCGCGTTGGCCGAGGGTCGCGACGTTCCGGTCAGTCGGGGCGAGAGCGTCGAGATCGGCGGCTCGTTCCGTGTGCCCGACGTGATGGAGCAGTCGGGGGCGCGGCTCGTCGATGTCGGCACCACAAATCGCACACGCCTCGACGACTACCGCCGTGCACTCGACAAGCCGGGCGTCGATGCGGCGCTGGTCCTCAAGGTGCATCCGAGCAACTACCGGGTCGAAGGGTTCGTCGAGGAGACCTCGGTGCGCGAACTGGCCACGCTCGGCGTCCCGGTCGTCGCCGACATCGGCAGCGGGCTGATCGATGCCGGTTGCCCATGGCTGTCGGGTCCGCCACCGGCGTGGCTGGCCGGCGAACCCGCGGCGCTCCAGACGATTGCCGATGGCGCGGCGCTGGTCACCTTCAGCGGTGACAAGCTGCTCGGTGGCCCGCAGGCGGGCGTCATCGCCGGCCGGGCCGATCTGGTCGAGCGCTGCCAACGCCATCCGCTGGCGCGGGCGCTGCGTCCGGGGGGCCTGGTGTTGGCCGCCCTACAGGACACGGCGATGACCTATCTCGACAAGCGTGCCGCCACCGACATCGCGTTCTGGCGGATGGTCGCAGTGCCCACGACGTCGCTTCGCGAGCGTGCCGAGTCGGTTGCGGCGGCCGTATCGCATGCGCATCCGTCGGTGGTGGCTGCTCCGATGGACGCGTTGCCAGGTGCCGGCTCGGCGCCCGGCGTGACGATGCCGTCCTACGGCGTCGACATCGCTGGGGATCTCCTCGACAGGTTGCGCCGGCACGACCGACCGGTGATCGCCCGGTCTCGTGACGATCGGACGATGCTCGACCTCCGGTCGGTCGACCCGTCGGACGACGCAACGATCATCGCGGCCCTCAGCTCGCAGCGGATGTCGTGACCGTCGTCGCAACGGCGGGCCACGTCGACCACGGCAAGTCGTCGCTGGTGCTCGCACTGACCGGTACCGACCCCGATCGGTTCGAGGAGGAGAAGCGGCGAGGGCTGACCATCGACCTCGGCTTCGCGCACATGACGCTGCCCTCTGGCGAGGAGCTGAGTTTCATCGATGTCCCCGGCCATGTGAAGTTCCTGCGCAACATGCTCGCCGGGGTCGGTGGCGTCACCGCCTGCGTCTTCGTGGTCGCGGCGACCGAAGGGTGGAAGCCGCAGTCCGAAGAGCACCTGCGCATTCTCGAACTGCTCGGCATCGAGTCGGGAGTCATTGCGCTCACCAAGTCCGATCTCGTCGACGACGACCTGCTGGAGCTGGCCCGGATGGATGTCGCCGATCACGTCGACGGCACGTTCCTGAGCGACGCTCCGATGGTTGCGGTCTCGGCGACCACTGGATCAGGCCTCGACGAGATGCGACTCGAGCTCGACGCGCTCGTGGCGCGCTCTGCCCGAGCGAGCGACCGGGGGCGTCCCCGACTGTGGGTCGACAGGGTCTTCGCGGCGAAGGGCAGCGGCACCGTCGTCACCGGGACCTTGACCGGAGGTCGACTGGACATCGACCAGAACCTGGTCGTCGGCGATCACCGAGTGCGCATCCGGGCGCTGCAGACCGCCGGACGATCGGTCGAGGAGGTCGGGCCGGGTACCCGTGTTGCGGTCAACCTCAGCGGCGTCGATCACCACGACCTCGGTCGTGGTGACGCACTCGTCGTTCCCGATCGGTGGCATGCCACGGATCGGTTCGATGCATCGGTTCACGTGCTGGATGCGCTCGACCACGACCTGTCTCGACGTGGGGCCTTCGTTGCCTACATCGGGTCGGGTGAACACGCGGTTCGTATCCGTGTGCTGGGAACCGAGACGCTGGTCCCTGGGACCGATGGCGCCGTCCGGGTGTTCCTTGCGCAGCCGCTCCCACTGCTGCCCGGCGATCGGTTCGTGCTTCGCGAGTCCGGGCGTGACGAAACCGTCGGCGGTGGCGAGGTGCTCGACATCGAGCCCGTGCTGCGGGCGTCGCGGGCGGCGCCCGATCGGACCATCGAGCGAATCGTTCGAGAGCGTCGGTGGATCACGGTGAGCGATGTCGAACGGCTGACGGGTCAGCGGGTCGAACCGGTGGTCGGCGACTGGCTGACGACCGACGACGAGCTCGATGCCATGCGAAGCTCGCTGATCGAACGTGTTGCCGATGGCGGCCCGATCGGCGTCGACTTGGCGTCGTTCGACGATCGCGAACGCGCCGTGCTCGCCACGACCGACGAGGTGGTCGTCGACGCCACCACAGTTCGGACCGCTGACGTGGTCGACCCGTTCGTCGATCACCCGTACCTCGACACGGCGCGTGCAGGCGGGTTCGTGCCTCCCCAGCCCGACGACGTCGACCGAGCCGAGGTACGCGAGCTTGTGCGGCGCGGCCATCTGGTGGCACGTGACGGGATGTACTTCCACGCGGGCACGATCGATGCTGCCGCTGCGCTTGCGGCGCAACTGCTCGGCGCGTCCCCAGACGGGTTCACGGTGGCCGCGTTCCGCGACGCCACGGGGGCGAGCCGCAAGTTCGTCCTGCCGTTGATGGCCGAGCTCGACGCCCGCGGTGTCACTCGCCGACGCGACGACCTCCGTATCGCGGGCCCCCGCCTCCCCCACATCTGAACCGGGCCGGGTCAGGTCGCGTCGGCGGGCTCGTCGGCGACGGCGTCGGTGTCCGCTGCGTCGGCCGGCTTCTTGCGCATTTCGCGGTAGTCGCGGGCGGCGCCTTCGAGCGGTTCGACGTCGAGCGTTACGCCGTCGATTGCGGCGACGCGAATCGGGTCACCGGCGGCGATCGGAGTCGCACGGTTGGTTCGAGCACGCCACGTTGCCGAACCAACGGACACGAAGCCCTCGGGATCGACGGCCTCGATGGCGTTGCCCTCTTGGCCGATCATCCATTCGCGTCCGATCGTCGGGGTGGCGAAACGGGTTCGCACCATCGAGGGCATCCCGACGATGAACGTCAGGCTGATGCCGCCGATACCGGCGATCAGTGCGAGCCATGAGGGACGCATCGAGGAGCCCGGGATCGACTCGAACAGGAACCAGCTCCCGATGACTGTGAACACGATGCCGACACCGGTCCAGAATCGCGGAATCCCGACTTGTACATCGATCGCGAACGCGATCATCGCCAA
>Ga0307379_10003168_pt1 | contig 24005 bp, 13 predicted proteins | sample UN2MG_FD_202237 | JGI IMG/M metagenome (GOLD analysis project Ga0307379, IMG submission 202237) | Soil microbial communities from Risofladan, Vaasa, Finland - UN-2 | ecosystem: Environmental > Terrestrial > Soil > Coastal area > Acid sulfate soil | place: Finland: Risofladan, Vaasa | collected...
GGGCAATTTCACAACTGCGGCTAAAAGTCTCTGTTTGTCCTCCTTGAGTCGGCCGTTCGGGTTTTCTATCGCCCCGGCGATTTTTGTTTCAAGCTGAATCTCTTTCGGCCTTCGCCGCGCCGAATCAAGTGCGAATCTGCGGGTTATTTTCATCAGCCACGGCCCGAAGGATTCAGGCTTTCGCAGCCCGGCTAATCGTTCATAAGCCCTTACGAAAGCATCCTGCGAGACATCTGTGGCTGAGTGATAATCGCCCAGGACCTCCAGTGCAATACCGCGCACCGGCCGTTCGTAACGTCTCACCAACTCGGCAAATAAGTGCTTTTGGCCGTTCAGGACGGCTTTTACTAATTCAGCATCTGTCTGCACTATAGTCTCTCCTATCGAAGCGCTTCTACTATTAAGAGCGGATAAAGACCATAAATGCGACAAGAAAATTATTTTAATCTTCTGCCACAAAATCTACGCTCTTTTTCAATCATAAACTTGACGTAACTGATAAAAGACGGTAACCTCTTGTTTTGGTTTTAAGTTTCAATTTTTTTAGCGATTTTCGTACTTAGAGAAAGGAATATGTAATGTTTACAGCGATAGTTAGCATAACGGCAAGAGAAATACTCGATTCCCGCGGCAACCCTACGGTTGAAGTTGATGTTTTGCTTGAGGATGGTTCATACGGCAGGGCGGCGGTTCCCTCCGGGGCCAGCACCGGCGCCCACGAGGCGGTAGAGCTGCGCGACACAAAGGCAAAACGCTATATGGGCAAAGGCGTTGCCGGCGCTGTTAAGAATGTAAACGAAATCCTGGCCCCCGAGGTGGTGGGTATGGACGCCGCCTGTCAGGAAGATATTGATGCGTTGTTGATTGAGCTGGACGGCACGCCCAACAAAGGTAAGCTCGGCGCAAACGCGATCTTGGGTGTCTCCTTAGCGGCTGCAAAGGCGGCCGCCGATGCAGCGGGCCTGCCACTGTACCGTTATCTGGGCGGCTGTAACGCTAATATACTACCCGTACCGATGATGAATATCCTGAACGGCGGAAAGCATGCCGACAACAACGTCGATTTTCAGGAATTTATGATTATGCCCATCGGCGCAAAGAGCTTCCCCGAAGCCCTGCGGATGGGGGCCGAAACATTCCATACCCTTAAATCAGTCCTGGCGAAGAAAGGCTACTCGACATCGGTCGGCGATGAGGGCGGCTTTGCCCCTTCACTAAAATCCAATGAGGAAGCGCTGGAAGTCGTTATGGATGCCATCAAAAAGGCCGGCTACAAACCGGGCAAGGAAATCTCAATCGCACTCGACCCGGCTGCAACTGAAATGTTCGACGACAAAACAAAGAGCTACAAATTCTTCAAGTCCGCTCCCAAGAAAAAGGTCTCGTCGGATGAGATGGTTAAGCACTGGACCAAATGGGCGGACAAATATCCTATTATTTCAATCGAGGACGGACTGGCCGAGGACGACTGGGACGGCTGGGCAAAATTGAATAAGAAAATCGGCGACCGTGTCCAGTTGGTTGGAGACGACCTGTTCGTAACCAACACCAAGCGTCTCGCTAAAGGTATTAAACTCAACTGTGCAAATTCGATATTGATAAAACTCAACCAGATAGGCACGCTCACCGAAACTTTCGAGGCGATTAATATGGCCCGCAGGGCCGGCTGGACTGCGGTCATAAGCCACAGAAGCGGCGAAACAGAAGATACCACAATCGCCGATTTGGCTGTTGCCTCGGGCGTCGGCCAGATAAAGACCGGCTCGCTGTGTCGAACTGACAGAATCTGCAAGTACAACCAACTGCTCAGGATAAGTGAAGACCTCGGACAGGCCGGGCAATACGCCGGTTTTATGTTTAAATAATCGACGCCGCAGGGCGTAAGGGCATAAGTAAACTGGGAACCGTACAGTTACAGCTTGTGCGCTGATGCCTTGTGTGCTTATGAGTTGTGCACTTACGCACTTAAACACTATGCAAAGGCGAAACTTTATTCGGATGATTTTGTTTGTCGTCTTTATCAGCATCGGTGTGGCGTCGCTTGGTATTTCTATACTCTGTGACGACCTTGTTCAGTACTATCGAAACAAGCGGTTGTTAGCGGTAACTCAACAGTCCCTCAATCGGCTCGAATCTCTGAATGCCGACTACGATGCACTGCTTGAAAAGTTGGAAAAGGACCCCAATCTTGTTAGGCGTCTCGCCCCGGCTGCGCTCGGCACCGAACCTGAGGATGCGAACGCTGTTTACCCAAGAGCTACACCCGAGCAGTTGGCCGCTGCCCGCAAAGCCTTGGCGCAGGATCCGAATGACCAATCTGAAGGGCCCATGCTGCCCAACTGGCTCACACGGTGCAGTGAGCCCCGCAGGCGAATAACGCTTTTTATTGCCGGTTCATTCTTGGTACTTATTTCGTTTACCTGTTTTGCCCCGACAAAACAGCCTCCGGAGAAAGAAAAACAATAAATTGCTGCTCCGGAGTCTCCTTAAGGGGTTTTTAGTTTGACGAAAGGTGCAGATTTTATTACAATCTGGCTCCGCTTTGTTTTTGTCGTCCGGCAGACAAACAGATAAAAAGGCAAATCGACAGGAAGGAGATGCATTATGCAGATCAGTAAAGAAATTACACGTCGAAGTTTTCTTAAAAAGACGACCGGTGCTGCTGTTGGAGCGGTAAGCTTTCCGTATATCGTTTCCTCTTCGGCACTGGGCGCAAACGGCAATATCGCCGCAAGTAACAGGATTACCGTCGGTTGTATCGGCGTTGGGCCTCAGGGAACAGGGGTGATGAACAACTTTCTGGCCCAGAAGGATGCCCGGGTCGTGGCGATCTGTGACGTCAAAAGCAATGTCCGCAAAGCGGGCCAGGAACGGGTGAACAAGCACTACCAAAACAAAGACTGCTTAGCTTATCATGATTTTCGCCAGCTCCTCGGACGCGATGACATTGATGCAGTTCTTGTTGCTACGCCCGACCACTGGCACGTGCTGGTGGCGCTGGCTGCGGTCAGGGCTGGAAAGGATGTCTATCTGGAAAAACCGATGGGATTGAGCCTTGCCCAGGACCAGGCGCTGCGCGCCGCTGTGCATCGTCACGGCAGGATTTTTCAGTTCGGGACCCAGCAGCGCTCGAATCGCAATTTCCGTTTTGCTTGCGAGCTGGCCTTGAACGGTCGGCTCGGAAAACTGCATACAATTAATGTATGGTCTCCCGGCAGCAGCGAGGGCGGCTCCCCCGAACCTGTACCTGTACCCGAGTGGCTTGATTATAATATGTGGCTTGGACCGGCCCCTTATACGCCATACACTAAGGATCGATGCTCTAATAAGCTGTGGTGGTTTATTTCCGACTATGCACTTGGATTCATTGCTGGCTGGGGTGTGCATCCGCTGGACATAGCGCTCTGGGGCGGCGGCGATAAAGTAACCTGCCCGGTGGAAATCGAAGGCAAAGGCGTCTGGCCCAAAAAGGGTGTCTGTGATACCGCTATGAACTGGAATGTTGTCTGCAAATATGACAGCGGTGTAACGATGAACTTTACCGGCGATCCTTTTCCCGAGAAATGGAAGAATCGCTATGGGCGAACGACCTCCCACGGCACGGCCTTCGAGGGTACCGATGGATGGGTGCATGTTGACCGCTCCGGAATTAACGCTTATCCGAAAAATCTGCTGAACACGGAATTCGGGGCAAACGACATTAACCTCTACAAGAGCAGCAACCACGTAAGAAATCTGCTGGACTGTGTCAAGAGCAGGACCGATACGATATGTCCCATTGATGTTGCTGTGCAGGCGGACATAATTTGCCATATCAGTGACATTGCCATAAGGCTCGAGCAAAAACTCAAATGGGACTCGAAACCCGAAAGTTTCGTCAACAATGAAGCCGCCAATCGTCGGCTCTCTCGCCCGCTGCGCAGCCCGTGGACGCTGTAAAATAATATAAGAAAAGCAGTTCGCTTTTGAGACTTTGTTATTAGTGACAAAAAGGTTGTATTTCGTCTGAACTATACAAAACAATTAAAGGAGAAAATCAAATGGCAAAGAAGTTAGGTTTGGCACTGATGATGTGGTGTCTTATTTTATCGAGTGGTCAATTGGCTCTGGGGCAAGAGGGTGGCTGGATAGAGCTTTTCGACGGCAAGACTCTCAACGGCTGGAAAGTCAGCGAGGAAAACAAAGACACTTTCAGTGTCCGCGATGGTATGATAGTAGTCGATGGCCCCCGTGCACATCTATTTTATGATGGCTCTGTCAACAACGCCAACTTTAAAAATTTTGAGCTTAAGGTTGAAGTGATGACTAAACCTCGCGCAAACTCCGGCATTTACTTCCATACCGCTTATCAGGAAACCGGCTGGCCCGCTAAGGGCTATGAAGTACAGGTCAATAACTCACACAGCGACTGGAGGAAAAGCGGTAGTCTCTGGGATATAATGGATGTTCGCGAAGGCCCGAAAGACAACGAGTGGTTCACAGAGCACATCATAGTAAGGGGCAAACACATCGTCATAAAGGTCAACGGCAAGACCACTGTTGACTGGACCGAGCCGGAAGACTGGACACCGCCAAGCGGAAACCCCGGCCGAAAAATCTCCAGAGGAACCTTCGCCCTGCAGGGACACGACCCCAAGAGCGTCATATTCTACAGAAGCGTAAAGGTCAAACCCCTGCCGGATGAGGCGGAGGAGGACGGCTGGATAGAGCTTTTCGACGGCACACTTAATAACTGGAAGGCCAGCGAAAACAAGGGCACTTTCAGTGTCCGTGATGGTATGATAGTTGTCGATGGCCCACGAAGCCATCTCTTTTATGATGGCCCTGTCAACAACGCCAATTTCAAAAATTTCGAGCTTAAAGTCGAAGTCATGACTAAACCCGGCGCAAACTCAGGAATATATTTCCATACGGAATATGAGGAAAAAGGCTGGCCCCCCAAGGGTTTTGAGGTCCAGGTTAACAACACTCATAGTGACTGGCGAAAAAGCGGTAGTCTCTGGGACATAAAGGATGTTCGCGAAGGCCCGAAAGACAACGAGTGGTTCACAGAGCACATCATCGTAAGGGGCAAACACGTTGTCATAAAGGTCAACGGCAAGACCACTGTTGACTGGACCGAACCGGAAGACTGGACACCGCCGAGCGGAAACCCCGGCCGAAAAATCTCCAGCGGCACCTTCGCCCTGCAGGGACACGACCCGAAAAGCGTCATCTATTACAAAAACATAATGGTCAAACCACTGCCGGAAAAGATTAAGGTGGTGGTGCTTACAGGCGGACACGACTTCGAGCGTGAGCAGTTCTTTAAGCTGTTTGAAGGCTATGACGATATCGAGTACACCGAGTTCCAGCTGAAAGACCACAGCGAGATATTTGAAGATGTAAGCGACTGGGATTACGATGTGATAATCCTGTACAATATGACGCAGGAGATTTCAACAAAACGGCGAAGAAATTTCGCAAGACTGCTCAGAAGACAGGGTGTCGGCCTGGTGGCGCTGCACCATATGCTCGGCGCCTACCAGGAGTGGCCGCAATATCACAAAATCACCGGCGCTAAATACTTCTTGAAAGAAACAGACGGGAACCGGGCCAGTACTTATAAACACGATATAGATATGAATGTGCATATCGAGGACGCCTCGCATCCTATTATGAGAGGCATGAGCGATTTTCAGATACACGATGAAGGCTACAAGTACTGCGGTTTTGAGGACGACAATCACGTGCTCTTTACTACGAACCATCAGGATAGTGACCAGACTATCGGCTGGGTCAGAAATGTTGGCAAGGCCAGGGTTTGCGGTATCATGCTCGGCCACGACCACTACGCTTACGAAAACCCGAACTTTCGTAAATTAGTCGCACGCGCTATAAGATGGACCGCCAGCCGGCTCGATTAGAATTGGACAGGGGCTTGTGGAATAGCCGTAGTTTAGGGTTTTTTCGTGGTTTTTAGCTCAAAAACAGGGCAAAAAATATTTTATAAATTTTTATTTTTTCTCTTGACATTATCTATTACCATAGTAATATTACTAATATAATATTACTTTTATAATATTTAAGGAGTTCAGTATGGCAAACGAAATCAATTCTGAGATCCGATTGGGCAGGTTAGAGCTGCAAATTATGAATGTTGTATGGCACAGGGGCAAGGCAACGGTTCATGATGTCAAGAAAGCACTATCCCGCCGAAATCCTGCATATAGCACAATATTGACCATGATGCGTAAGCTCGAAGCAAAAGGTTACCTCGAGCACCAAGTTGATGGTCGTACCTATGTTTATCGTCCTTCGATAAGCCAGCAAGCTGTACGTCAGGGTGTTCTGGGCGATCTTGTCGAACGTCTTTTTGAAGGATCAACTTCATTGTTGTTGACCAGTCTGGTCGGACAAAATCGTATCAGTGAGAAAGAACTTAAGCAGATTCAAAAACTCATTAAAGAAAGAGGCAAAAAATGAGTAATATTCTAAATTTATTTACGAATGGAATTGTGAATTACCTTCTGGTCGGTTCGGTGGTCGCTGCTCTATTGACGCTGCTTACGTGGGGAATTATCAGAATAGCAAAAATCCGCGCTCCGATTTACCGTCATATGATCTGGTTATATTTGCTGATGGGCATCGTGGTACTGCCTGCAATCTGGCTGGGCGGGCCGAAGCTGACTCTTGCTGTGCTTCCTGCTCAGGTTGAACCTCTCAAGACCGAAGTGCTTGAGACGGACACCGGCAACGCTGTGAAACTCGTACAAAATACACCTAATGAAACCCACTTGCCGAGTCTTACACATACCAGGATGCCGGTTGAAACTAATCCGGCGGCACGAGCCTTTCCAATAAGAGCAATGTTAGCTGGCGTGTGGCTTGTGGGCGTCGTTTTTGTGCTGGCTCGACTTGCGGTTGGCTGGTACGGACTTCGTAGAATCCGCCTGTCAACAGAACCTGTATCACAAAACGAACGCATCGCAAACCTGGACGGACAAATATTAAGGATATTGGTAACTTCTCGTGTCCGAGGCCCGGTATGTTTTGGGGTACTGAGGCCGGTTATCTTGCTCCCGAAAGAAATGTACGAAAAAAGTACCGAAGAAGACCTTCGAATGGTCTTAAACCATGAGTTGGCACACATCGAACGAAGGGACTGTTTGACGAACATCTTTCAGCGAATTGTTGAAGCAGCGTTTTTCTTCCATCCACTCGTCTTGTATGCCAGTTCTCAGCTTACTCAACAGCGTGAACAAATCTGCGACAATTATGTTCTCAAGAAAGGAGTACCTGTTATGGATTATGTAAAATTACTTTCACGAATTGCCGAGCAAGGGCTCGAAAAGACATGGCTTCATGCAGTTGCCCTGTTCGAAGGCAGGCTCGCACAAAGAGTTCGCTCGCTGCTTGATCCGAAGCACAGCAATCAGACAAAAGCATCTCGCTGGTCGACAGTTGTGTGCGCAATTGCCGTTTTGATATGTTTGGCCTCTAGTACACTTCGTCTTGAGGCTAAGTCTGCATCGATTGATCCCAAAATTAGAGAGCTGGGCGAAGCTGTCGGAAAGAGATTAACTACCTATTCCGATGAGAAAACTTTAACACTCAAAGATGGCCGGACAGGTCGGATGAAAATTAAACAAAACATCACTGGGGTTGCCCGTATACTGATTACACCTCACATTGTGGAGGATGGAACGAAGTTTGACTTAGAGGCTCTCGACGCTACAGGCAAAGCGATTGATGGAACAAAAACAACTTCGACGATCATTCATGATGCTCAGACCATGAGGATGGGTTTGGGAAAACACTTCATCGTGGATGGCAAACAAATTTTGTCCAAGGTCCAGCTGGTTCCCACGCGTCAGGATGATAACAGCGTAGTTGTTGAAGTGAAGGTGCTTTTCGCTCCATTGCCCACTGCAGAGCAAATCGATGCGATGCTTTTAACGCGTGGTAGGGATGGGCAGCTACAATTGAATTATAAGAAAATTAGCGGTTGGATCACGCAATATAAACTGAGAATGGGCCGCTATCCTGAGAATCTCAAAGAGTTGAACAAGCCCCTGCCAAAGGATGTTTATAGCCCGACCGGTGAGGATTATCGCTACGAAGCACAACGAAGTAGATTCATCCTCAGCAGTTGTGGCGAGGACGGAATTTATGGAAACGATGATGATGAAATCTTTATCCTTCACCGCAGTGGAGCAAGATCGGGCCAGCGACATGAGCTTTATCCACTGGAAGAAGATGAAGAAGCGAAGGCACAAACTGAAATGGTGGTGGGGGAGCGACCCAGAGGAAACTGCTCGATTAGCGGCAAAGTTGTATCAGCAGTAACTGGCGAGCCTGTCGATCATGCAAGGATGTACTTGCATTATTCGGGTACCCATGGCTCGATATTTATTAATGTCGCGAGCAATGGAACGTTCATATTTAAGGACATCCCCACGGGCCCATTTTCGTTGCGAACAACACATACTGCCGAATACCAGGACGCCATCTACAATCCCGAAGGCATGTCCGGCTCATACCCGCAGTTTCAGCTTGGAGATGGTGAGCACAGGTCCGGTATCATATTAAAGGCCAAACCAGCTTATCGAATTTCCGGCAGAGTCCTGGACGAAAAGGGGAAGATACCCGAGAACATAGATACTTTGCATGTACTGGCCTGGTCTGAGAAAGACAACGGTCAGGGGTACGAGAACGAGCAAGCACGTCTCAATCGGCAAGATGGTTCATATTTTATTGATGGCCTCAGTGGTAAGCCGGTTTATATTATGGCAATTAACTGGCGAGCAGCGAAAGAAGGTAATGCCCGCCCGCCAATATACTATCCGGGCACTTTTTCCAGAAATGATGCAAAGCTGATTAGATTTGATGAAAAGCAAGAGTGTGAAAACATTGATATTAGGCTACGGAGAAAAGGCGGCCTCATTCTTGAGGGAACCGTAACTGACGATACCGGCAAGCCTGTACCTGAAGCATTTATTGTCGTGCATCGACGTGATATGCTTTTCGACTTCGTTACAGACTACACCGATAAAAAAGGAAGTTATCGAATTCAGGGCTTGGGGGATGGTGAGTTCCTCGTCCATGTAGACGCTGCACATCGAGAACTTGTTAGAACACGAACGCCGATTGTTATTGACAGTGCAAACCGGAGAACTCAGCTTGACTTTGCGTTGAAACGGGGAGTAACGATTTCAGGTAAGTTTGTAGACGAAGATGGTAATGATTGGCAAATTGGTCAAAGCTATGGTTACGCTAATATCAAAGATTGGCAGGGACCATCCTCAAGCTTCAGCCTTACTGATTTTCGTAACAAATACAGGTCTAAAGACGTTGGAATAGGTTCTGGTGGTTCATTCCACCAAGGTCAGGGTGACTATAAGTCTGCTCAAATGCTTTTTCCAGCCAGGAACACATTTGTTGTCGAAGGAATGATGCCGGGTAAGACTATTATCAGTTTTTCTCCCAAGAAAGAGGGATGCAAAGTTTTGGAAATTCTCTATAACGGCCGGAACATTATGGAGACCGGACTCGAAACCAAACCCGGCCAGGAGATAAAAGACATCACTATCGTTATTGAAACACCGTAAAAACCTGTATAGGCGATACATCTTGGCAGGCTTAGGCCGGGTGATTTGCCCGGCCTTTTACCGTCATTATTTCGAGATGAAGAACAATTATGAAAGGTCGAAAGCAGGCAACAGGTTTTCAACAGATTCGGTTCTATGTTAAAAGAGAGACGCCCGGCGGTGTAGCTGGGTAAGGATATTGAAAATTTTTATTCAAAATTGGACCTTGCTTGCACGCATCCAATTACATCTCATGGGTGCACGCTTTACCGAGCTCAAGCAAGGCCCTTTTTATAGGAAAGCAAAGATTCGTATTATACACACTAAACAAGTAGAGCATGTAAAGAAAACTAAAGCACGGAAAGTACTTATGGAAAACACAACGATCAGCAACCGTAAGGCAGGATTTTGGGTACCTCCTGCCGCAATATGGCTCGATATACTGATTATTTGATTTCATAAGCTATATCTCCTTGAATAACGAGGTTGTGTAACAAAACAGGCCGGGTATTTTAGCTCGGTCTTTTTTATTAGGTTCCGAGGACGAAAATCAAGTCCAAAAAAAATATAAAATATCTTTATTTTTTCCTTGCAATCTTTACAAGTGTAGAGTAGTCTCGTCAAAGTTAAAGTTAAAGTTAAAGTTAAAGATATGGAGGTTTCTATGGCGAAGAAAAAATATGAGCTTACCGGCGCCGAGTGGGCGATCATCCAGGCCGTCTGGGAAAATGAGCCGTGTGCCGCCCCGGCCGTTCAGGAGAAGCTCGAAGCCCAAAAGAACTGGACCTACAGCACCGTCAAGACCCTGATGGACCGGATGGTAACAAAAGGCCTGCTGAGAACAAAGAGAATCCGCAATCTCATCCTGTACCGCTCGGTTATAACCAAATTGCAGGCGCAGAAAAGCGAGGTTATGCGCACGGTAAAAAGGGCCTTCGACGGGGCCCTTACTCCGATGATGCAGTTCCTGCTGGACAATAATACTCTCTCGCAAAAGCAGCTCAATGAGCTTGAAGCGCTCATTAAGAAAAAACGCATTAAAGGCCGCTCAGCCAAAAAAAAATAGTTTCGTTGTAACAAAAGTTCGATACGTCCGTCTTATTAGATGGAGAACATATCATGAATGCGATATTGGAGCAGATAAATTCGGCGGGTTTGAAGTTTGTGGAATTCGCCCTGCCGATGTTCGTTCAATCCGTCGTTCTGATTGTAATTTTGCTGCTGGCCGATTTTGCGCTGCGCAAAAAAGTCCGTGCCGTCTTTCGATACTGGATATGGTTGTTGGTACTTCTAAAGCTTGTCCTGCCGACCTCGCTTTCATCGCCTATGAGCCTGGGATACTTCTTTGGAAACCGGTTAACCTATGTGGACACAACCGAAACGCCCCCGGAGCCGCAGACAAATGTTGTGCAACCGGTGCTGGCGAGTGTTCCGCCATTTATCGACCTTACTGATATCGAAGCCGATAGATTCACACTGGCTGCGCCGCCGATTATACCGGAAACAGAGCCGGCAGTGACAAGTCCGGATGATACGCCGGTTATCTCGGTTACACCGTTGTCCTGGCAGGGTGCTGTATTTCTAACCTGGCTGACTGTCGTAATCGCAATGGTATTATTATTGCTGCAGCGAGCTATTTTTGTAAGGGGCCTTGTCGCACAGGCAAAAGAGGCAAACGGCTTTATGGCCGATATGCTTGAATCCTGCCGCAGCGCTATGTCGGTGAAAAGAAAACTCGGCTTAAAAATATCCGCCAACGCTGCCAGCCCTGCGGTCTGCGGATTATTCAGCCCTGTGATTTTGGTTCCGCAAAATCTGGCATCGAGTCTGACTGCCGGCCAGCTAAGAGCTGTCTTGCTCCACGAGCTTGCTCATATCAGACGCGGCGATTTATTTGTGAATCTGGCCCAGACCGTTTTGCAGATTTTCTATTTCTATAATCCTCTGCTCTGGCTCGCCAATTGCATCATCCGCAGAATTCGTGAGCAGGCGGTCGATGAAATGGTGCTGGTGGCAATGGGCGAAAAGGCCACGCAATATCCGCAGACTCTGGTAAGCGTAGCTAAGCTGGCCTTTAAGCGCCCGGTTTTGTCTTTGCGGTTGATAGGCGTCGTCGAATCCAAAAGCGCGCTGTCCGGCCGAATCAAACACATCCTTAATCGTCCGATGCCGAAAAAAGCAAAGCTCGGGATCCTCGGCCTGTTGGTTGTTATCATCATCGGCGCAATCCTGCTGCCGATGGCAAAATCAATGCAGGGATCTCCGGATTTGGTTATCAGAGGGGTGGTCAAGGATGCTTATACAAATGAACCGATAGCGGGGGCAAGAGTTTTTGATGATGGCTACGGCCCCGAGCCTGTCTGGGAACAAATCAAGGCCGATAAGCGGTCCGAATGGGGGGCGATTACAAATTCCGCCGGCCAGTACAGCTTTCTTACCTGGCCTGAACATCATTCCATAAAGATAGAAGCTCCCGGATATAAACCTCAGCGCAGAAACCTCTACAAAAGCCATTTTGTTTTCAAAACAAAAGACGAGGAGGTTTTCAATTTTGCGCTCAAAGGTTTACTCATAAAGTTCAAGGAAATCAATGAAGGAAAAGTGGAAAAAGTTTCTCTTGATGATACAACAGTCTGGTCTAAAAGTTACGAGGTGAAATTTACACCCAATGAAGATATGCTCGCCGCTGCCGAGGTATATGTGGCGGGAGAGCCGATGTGGATACCAGGACGGAAGATTTTCGAAGGTTCAAACAAGTCGGAAAAATTGACCCTGACGTTTGTTCGGAATTATAAGAACAATGAAAGGACAATGATCACTTATAGCATTAAATTTCAGCTCGGCCATGAGATTTTCAGAATTCCCGAATTTCCGGTACATACAACTCGATATTTCAGTGGAGATTTATGTGATTGGTTCCGAGGTGAGACTTCTCGGAGTCTGAAAACACGATCGTACACTGGACTTGAACCTCTTTTCCGCTATTGTGCAACAGGACAAGTCAAGGAAACTGAAGACCAGGCGAAGTTCTGGGTTCCCGGGTCCAACGCGACGCCAATAATGAGCAATCATTGTGTAGTACTGAGAATGATACCTCTTAGCAGATTAAAAAACTTGTATTTGGAACCTATCGGCGGCTATCAGGGTTTGGACGGCAAGATTATGCCATCAACCAATTTTACACTCGAAAAAGCTGATGAGATAGCTGACACTTACAAGAACATGATTGGGGAACATATCTCGCCGCAACAGTTGGAGAATGATTATACAGCGACACTCCCCAACGGCGTAACGGTTGAATTGATTGGCCTTTGTGAGCATCCAAGCCAAGGCAAACAATGGTGGCGACCAGATGGCAGTATTCTTCATCAGAAGCCATACGGAACTATAAAGGGCGACAGGATATTTTTTGATACTGATGAGAAGGCATATGAATTTGTAGTTCGCTTCAGAGGGCCTGATGATGTTGATATTGAATGGAGGAAGATGCCTGATAGCGGAAGTTTAAAAATGACCAGCTTCCCTTATGGCAGCGATGGTAAACTGCTTTCTGATATGAGAGTATTGATCACCAAGTTTCACAAAACAGATCGTCTGGCACATATACGCATTGGAATTGTACAAAAAGTACCAGACGAGAGTGTTGCACAGGATGAAGCATGGGTTGACTTCAAAGACATTTCACTCCAGCCGGGAGTGAAAACCGATGTGCAGGTTGATGTTACAGGAGGATCTTCCGAGATCAGAGTGCCGGTGGCGATGGTCGGCACGTGGTATTTCGAAAATCCCAACGGTGATGATGAACAGATGTCTATCTTTCCTGTTCCTGACGGTCTTGGTCGTGTCGTTGGCTTATACTCTAATGGGCATAGAGACGAAAGCCGCTACACTAACGGTTTTATAGAGTCATCTGAACATAACAATGCCCAATATAAAATGACACTTGAAGCAGACGGTACGCTTGTGCAATACTTCGATTCGGGTGGAAGTTTGCTGATTGGCAAACGGTGGAAACGCATCGACCCTCAACCCAGCACTGATCTTCTAAGAGTGCTGACAGGCCCTAATAGCGGCAAGAAAGCTGTTGATTCGGATGAACTTTCTGGCCGGGTTGTGGATGAAACGGGTAATCCGATAGCCGATGCTCAGGTTGCAATAAGCACAGAAAAAATAGGGGTGAAGATATCTAACAGCAAGTTACTTCCTATGAGAAGGGGCGATATTGAAAGCAAGATTATTCGAACGGATTCACTGGGCAGGTTCAATTTCGGACAAAAACTTTCCGATATTTTCAACTTGATTGTCGCTCACGAAAAGGGTTTTGCACAGGTTAGCTCTGAAGATATCACTGCTCCGTATGAAATTCGGATTCAACCCTGGGGACGAATCAAAGGGCAACTGGCTCAGGGGCGTAAGGCAGCGGGGGATACAATCGCACTTTCGTCGCTTCCGAATTCAACCTGGTTCGTACGCAGAAGCGAATGCCGTTATGAAACAAAGTGCGATACTGCTGGAAATTTTATTTTCGACAAATTGCCGTACGGATGGTTTGAGGTTGGCTATCTTGTCTCGGTAGGAGAAGCTTCAGCTTCTATTACCTGCAGGACACCGGTTGAAGTCGAAGCAGGACGAACGGCCGAGTTAATTCTTGGTGGCTCCGGAAGGCCAATTGTTGGAAAGTTTGTACCCCCTCCTGGTTACAATATGCCCATATATTTCGGCAGCGGATTACGGGCTTTGGATACGGTACGTCCTGAGAGACCCTACCCTGAGAATTACAACCAAATGACAAAACGCCAACAGCAGCAGTGGTATAAACAATGGCGTAAGACAGATGAGTATAAAAAATACCGGGATGCTGTCTGGCTTGATAAGAACAGGCGGCAATACACTTTTAAAATTAACAAGGACGGCTCTTTCCGAATCGAAGATGTAATTGCCGGAGAGTATAATTTAACGGTCTTGATAGAAGAGCGCCTCACTGGTCAGGGTTGGCCCGAAGAAATTGCCGGCTATCACGGAACCATTGAGGTGCAGGATATACCCGGCGGCCGAAGCGAGGAACCGCTCGATTTGGGTGAGCTTGAACTTACGATGCATAATCCGCTGCGCGTCGGTGATATTGCGCCTTTATTCGAGGCTAAAACCCTCAGCGGCGAAAATTTGAAGCTTACTGACTATCGTGGTAAATTCGTTCTGCTCAGCTTTTGGCAGCCCGTATCTCACCCTGAGTTACAGCAGCTCAAAGAGCTTTATGATACTTACAGCAATAAAGGCAGGATTGAAATAATCGGTTTGGGCGGAACCGATACTCTCGATGAGGTAAGAAACTATGTTAAAGAGAACGCCATCCCCTGGCCTCAAATCTATACTGGAGAAGAATATAAATCTGGAATTGCAAAAGATTACGGCGGATATGGCATATTCCTCATTGATCCGGACGGCAGAGTGGTCGCTAAGAATTTACGCGACGAAAAACTAATGTCAACAGTTATTGAAATCCTTAACGCTGCAAATCAAAACAAAACCGACCTGCAGGTTGTGGCTGAAAAGCGCAAAGCGGAAATCTCCGGCTTTGTTGAAGATGAGAACGGCATTCCAATTGCTGGGGCCTCCGTGACATTACTGAACAAGGATTTAGCCTTGTTGCCGAAACCCGAAAGATTTGACCAGACGATGCGTATGGTAGTATTCGATCACTTCTATGATATAACAGATACAAATGGCCGCTTCGAATTCCTGGATTTTAATCCGGGAAAGACGGATATCATCGTCGAATCTCAGGGCTATCGAACAGAAATACTAAGGGATATTACCACAGGCACGAAAAACCTGAAAATCACCCTTGGTAAACCATCGGCTTACACATTGGCAGGTGAGGTTGTTGACGGCAAAGGTAATCCGATTAGCAGTGTGGAAATTACCTTGGCCGAAGAATCATATAAAACCGTAAGAACCGACGAGAAAGGTGGGTTTCAGTTTGCAGAAAAATTAGAACCGACAACAGTTCATCGAGCACGTGCATTGTTCGCCCGCAAAGAGGGATTCGGGATCTGGGGTAAGAAATTGGACACCACAGGCGGTGAGACTTATGTAAAAATAACATTGCTGCCGGAAGAAAAAATCTCCGGCCGTGTGGTTGACAAAATAGGCGAACCGATTACCAATGCGACTATCCTCTTTTGGTCTTGCCTTGGAAGAGATACACGCTTTAGCTTTTCCTCGAAATGGAAGGAAATTGCCCCACTAGTGGAAGCCGATCCTAATGGCCGTTTCACTTTAACAGGCATTCCTACCGAAAGCGACGTGTTCCTGCGTGCATCGGCTCCCGGTTATGCTTCGAGTGGCCTATATAGTGTCAAAACAGGCGAGTTCGGTAGCTATGCCGTAATGAATGAAGAACGAGGAACGATAGAAGTATATGGAAGCAATCATGAACCGGCTGAAACGGTTGAGTTCAAACTTCAAAAGGCGGTGACGCTTATCGGTACCCTGGCTTATGAAGGCTCCGGCCGTCCTGCTCCTGGACTGAGAGTTGCAACTCAGTCTCATAAAACAAGCCATTCGGTCGAAACATGGACGGACCAGGCCGGTCGCTTTAAGCTTGAAGGCGTAAGTCCAAATCCGTGTAATCTTCTGGTGGTTCAAGATGATTCAGAAAAGGATTCGTTGCCGGAATGGACCGCAGCGGCCATTCAGTTTGACGACCTGCAGGAAGGAGAAACTCGTAGTGATATCAGGCTCGTTCTTACGAAGGGTGGAATCATCCGCGGCAAAGTTATTGACGTCGAAGGTAATCCCTTACATGGAATTGACATAGCTTTCTATTCAGCCGCGCGCCCCCGCCCAGGTGCGGCATGTCAGAGTATAAATACTGCAAAGGATGGCTCCTGGGCTTATCGTTTCCCGCCGGGAGACGTCTTTGTATATATCCGCACAAAAGTACCTGAAGGTAGTTGGTCAAGGAAAATATACAACCTGCATCTCAATGATGGACGGGAAGTTGAAGATATAGACTTTGAGCTAAACCGGGTTGTTCCCGAGAATTCTCCCTACAGACGAGAAATAGCCCTGAAAACCGACCTGCAGGTTGAGGGGAAAAAAAAGAAACCACCTGTATGGCTGGCTCTATTACCGAGAAGTCCCATACGTTCCGCGAAAGAGCTTTATCTTTATTTCTGGGGTAGCCCATTAGTATCTGACCAGACGAAAATTGATTCATTTGAATTGGAGATTCGATCCGCCAGGGACAATGTGCGCATGGCAAGAATCAACGGCAAAAGTATGGTAACGGTTAACACCAGCAAAGGTGAGGTTATCCAATGGTCGATGTTCCGTGACGGTTTGCGGGAGAATATGAACCGCCGAATTGGACCGCTTGAAGATGGTGAATACCTAATCGCTATCCATGTTAATGGTATCCGCTGTTCCAATGTTGCCAAATTCACGGTCGATTCGAGCTTTGACAGCAGCAATGAACCGACACTGCAGGTTGTACCGTTAGTACCTGCACCAGGAGAAAAACTGCAATATTTTGGTTTGCGGGCGACAGGACCCACTCCTCAGGATTCGGAGCTTACAAATATGGCTCTACACTTCCCGGATATTATTGTTGATGGTGTACCGCGTAAAATATTAGCACGCGCATGGAGTGGGCCGGTTTATCCACTTAAGCCTGGTCAGCAGCATGAGGAGATATTGTTGTTGAAGTATTATAAGCCGGAAATTGACCTGAGCCGTAAGCATACCGTTAAGGTAATTATTGGCAAGTATGAATCAGCTCCCGTTGAGATTGGTTTTGATCATTCTTTAGAATTGGCTTGGGACGAGGCAACAACTACGATTAAGTCACGACCACCCCGGCCTCCTGTGCTTGAGGGCAGGGTAATTGGGCCGGATGGTAAGCCTGGCATTGGCTATAGAGTTTGTCTTTATGCTGACCCCGGAAGAAACCAATGTATTGAGTACAGCGATAAGGACGGCAAATACGATTTTCCAAATGTGCCCACAGGCAAGTATAAACTTACATGCCAGCCAAGAGGTAATAGTGAGCCGGCACTAACATTTGAACAATTTCAAATCGAGGCCAACAAAACAGTAGTTCAAGAATTGAGTTTGGAGGGAAAGTATGCTTTCTCGGGTAAAGTAACCTATGAAGATGGTAGTCCCGCCGCTGGTGTAAAAATTGTAGGCAGGTGGGAAAGGGGAGGAAACGTGTTTCGTGACCTAAGGGTAACCGATGAGAATGGATACTACGAATTGACTGCACCTTTTGAATTAGCAAGGTATATCTGTCTCAGCATTTTTACCCCTGATGGTACTCCAGCCCAGGGCTCGTATGAGCATGTACGAGTAATGGGACCCCGGACAGATGTTGATTTCGTTGTGAAACGCAGAGAAATACACGCTGCAATTTGGCCTAAGAAATTTGCACGCATGGGTGGAAATCATCCGGACTTTCAGCCGGTATCTGTTCCCGAAGGTTGGGACTACCTGCGCCTTTTGCAGGCTTTGTACAAACATTTGGAGACACAGTGTAAGGCAAAACTTCCTGACTGTAGAGCGACTTTGAAAGACGAGGTCATCAAGTTATCTTTTAACACACGCGAATACAACATTATTAGGCCGGGTAATGCGAAAAGAACCGGGATGCAACGTAACAACGATCTGGGAATTGGTCCCGAACCCGATGGTCTGATCCTGACCGTCCATTTCTCTAAAACCGCAGGCCAGTTCGATCGGCCATATATAATTGATAGATCTCCTTGGACGGGTTTCATTTCACAGGTGTATCTGCCGGATATAAAACTCTACCTGAATGTGGACATTCAGTATGGTACCGGAATTAACGAAAAACTCCTGACCGACCTGTGCGCTCCGAACAGCTGGTTGAAAACAATTTTTAAAAATTTCAACGAAAAAAACCTGGAATAAGAAGCTTGGGGCGACGCGGTTGAGAAAGGCTCGCAGCCCGATGCGCAGGTCAAGGTTGAAGGGCGTTAAGCAGAAGTACGGTCGATTCGGCAATCAGCATTGTTAGAAACCACGGGGGGGAAATATTTTCCTCATACTAAAAATCTCACATAGAACGTCTTTATAAACGGAGGGCTTGTTATAACAGCGGCTCTGGAAAAAACAAAGGCGTGTTTATGTTGTGATAGGTGCGCAGAGTGTCTAAGCTTGCAAAATTGAAGGGAGCAGAAAATGAATACTCAAAAAACAAAAGATAAAATAGACAGACGTAGTTTTTTGCATTCGGCGGCAGGCGTGGGAGCGGGCCTGGTATTTTCGCCCATCGCTGCCGGACAAAAAAGGAGCGGTAAAAAACCGGATGATATAAACGTGGCCCTGCTCGGCGCCGGCGAACAGGGCAGAGTTCTTCTGAATATTTGTCTGAAAATTCCGGGTATTCGCTTCAAGGCCGTCTGTGATATCTGGACGGCATACAATCAAAGACGTGCCTCCGGCCTGCTGAAGAAATATCGCCACGAGAACAATGCTTATGTGGATTATAAGGAAATGCTCGATAAGGAAAAGGACCTCGATGCCGTCATTATCGCCACGCCCGACTTCTGGCACGCCGACCATACTGTTGACTGCCTCAAAGCCGGCCTTCACGTCTATTGTGAAAAAGAAATGTCCAATACACTCGAAGGCGCCCGAAGAATGGTTCAGACAGCCAGGCAAACCGGCAAACTCCTCCAGATTGGCCACCAGCGCCGCAGCAATCCTCGGTATATATTCTGCTATGAAAAACTTCTCAAAGAGGCAAAGCTCCTGGGACAGATTACAGCCGTCAACGGCCAGTGGAACCGAGCGGTTGCGCCGCCCAGAATTGTGCCAAGAGGAAAAGAAATTGATACACAAACACTAACCAGGTATGGTTATAAGTCAATGCAGCAGCTAAGGAACTGGCGGTGGTACAAAGGACTCGGAGGCGGCCCGATTGTGGATCTCGGCTCGCACCAGATAGATATTTACAACTGGTTCCTCAATGCATATCCACAGTCGGTCATGGCCAGCGGCCGCACGAACTATTACGACAAAAAGACCCACGAATGGTACGATACCGTGATGGCCGTTTACGAATATCAAACCCCACAGGGGCCGGTCACCGCCTTCTACCAGACAATAAGCACAAACAGCGGCAACGGATATTTCGAAACCTTTATGGGTACCGAGGGAACCCTTGTAATTTCAGAACCCCAATACCGTTGTGGTGTTTACCGGGAAGATTGGGTGGTGGAGGCCAAATGGGACAAATGGGTTAAGAAAGGTTACCTGAGGAAAGTAGAAGGCCTGGACCAGCCCGAAAGTGAAGATGCCGTTGCCGATATCACACCGTCGCGGAAGCCGGCCAGGTATGATATGCTCGTGAAAATGAACAAGCCTTTTCATCAGCCGCATCTGGAAAATTTCTTTGATGCTATCCGCGGCAAAGCTAAGCTTAACTGCCCTGCCGAAATCGGATATGAAACGGCTGTGGCGGTACTGAAAGTAAACGCCGCCGCCGAAGCCGGACGAAAGCTCAACTTCGAACCTGCTGAATTTAAACCCTGGCAAAACCCCGCGTGAAACGCCGAGCTATTTGTTTTTAGCCGAAGTTGTAGTGTTTTTTTACGGCCTTGGCGACCTGCCACGTGCATTCGAGGTCAACGGGGAAAACCACAAGGTCGCCCACACTGAAGCTAACCGAATCTTTGCCGTCTGTAACCGTTACTTCGCCTTCGAGCAAAAGGCACGTTTCTTTTTCCGTGTATGCCCAGTCGAAAGTGCTGGGCTGGCAATTCCATATAGGCCAGTTCTTGCAGGCCGCGGCCTCTTCTTCGGAGGGCTTTTTAACAATCACATCTTTTACGGTTGGCATATTATTTACTCCTTTTGACTATTGTTCATCCAGACGGTATTATACCTCACGCAGACTATTTTGGAATACGCAGCAGGAATTTTTATTAAAAGTCGGGACGTTTTGGAGCAGGCACAGTTAGACAAGTTCAGAATCTGGTTCGATGATTATGTTACGGGCTTTTATGGCGATGATGAAACCGTCAATGCTAATATAAAACTCAAAGACGACCACAGCCACCGGACCTGTAAGGAGATGCTGTATTTGGCCGGCGAGTTGGGCCTTGATGAAAATCAAAAGCTCATAAGCGAAACCATAGCCCTTTTGCACGACGTTGGACGGTTCGAGCAGTTTGTTAAATACCGCATGTACAGCGACGCCAAAAGTGTGGACCACTGCCTGCTGGGCCTGGAAGTTTTGGAAAAGAATCGGGTGCTTGATGAGATTGACCTCCAGGAAAAGCTGTTAATTCAAAAAGCGATTGAATACCACGGTCGCAAAGAATTGCCGCCCGGTTTAGACGGCCAATGCCTGCTCTTTTCGAAATTGATACGCGATGCTGATAAGCTGGATGCCTACTATGTGGTAATGAAATACTACAAACAATACCAGGAAAATCCACAGAACTTCAAGCTTGGTATGGAGCTTCCGGATGAGTCCGGGTACTCGGCACCTGTTATTAATGAGCTGCTGAGCGGTCGGTGTCTGGATAACAGACAAGTAAGGAAATTGAACGACCTGAAGCTTTCTCTGCTCGGCTGGGTCTATGACGTGAATTTCATATCCACGCTGAAACGAATAAAACGGTGCGGATATCTGGAAAAGATACTTGTTTTTTTGCCCGCTGATGAAGATATCGAAAGGGTCAGGGAAAAAATATCGGGATATGTTGATTTTAGATTGGAGCAGGACGGAAAATAATTGATTATTGGCTGCTTATCATCGATAATTTGCACGTTAAAGTGCGAACTATAAATTGAAAGGGATTTTTTATGGAGACGGTTTTACAGACAAATGTAGCCGGTTTTCAGCCGAATCGAGGCAAGGTTCGTGACATATATGATTTGGGCGACAAGCTGCTCATAGTTGCTACCGACAGAATCAGCGCCTTTGATGTGGTCATGGCTAACGGCATACCCTGTAAAGGAATTATTCTTACGCAGATTTCGAAGTTCTGGTTCGATTATCTAAGCCCGGATATCGAGCACCATGTAATAAGCGATGATGTGGCCGCTTTCCCTGAGCCGTTCTGCGATTATTCAGAACAGTTGGCCGGGCGAAGTATGCTGGTTAAAAAAGTTGATGTCCTGCCGATTGAGTGTGTTGTGCGCGGCTATCTTGCCGGCTCCGGCTGGAAAGAATACAGCCAAAGCGGAACCGTTTGCGGACAGAAGCTGCCGTCCGGCCTGACTCAGTGCCAGAAGCTGCCCGAGCTGATTTTCACACCCGCCACAAAGGCCGAGAGGGGAACGCACGATGAGAATATCAGCTTTGCTCGTTGCGTCGATATCATCGGCGAAGAAACCGCAAACTATGTCAGGGATAAAAGTACGCAGATTTTCAAAAAGGCCGGCGAATATGCCCGGAGCAAAGGAATAATCCTGGCCGATACGAAGTTCGAATGGGGCAGTGTCGATGGCAAAATTATTTTGATTGATGAGGTTTTAACGCCGGACTCTTCACGTTTCTGGCCTGCCGATAAATACCAGGCCGGTCGGGACCAGGAAAGTTACGATAAGCAGTTTGTTCGAAATTACCTTGAGAGTATAAACTTCGACAAATCAGGCCCGGGCGTCGAGCTGCCCGATGATATCGGAGACAAAACCAGTGACAAATACATCGAAGCATACGAACAGCTCACTGGTAACAAATTTGAGGTGCCAGTCAGTTGATACTTGAATAGGAGAATCGCCACATTTTACTGGATGCAGCTTTTCGTGCTTGCAGGTGTTCATTTCCTGATTGATTTGTTCGCGAGTATGCTGCCCGCCATCCTTCCGGCAATAAGGGACGAATTTTCTTTAAGCCTGTCTCGCGGCGGTTTCGTTTTGGTCGCACTGCTTTTGACCAGCAACGCCGTCCAGCCGCTCATCGGCCATATGCGCGCCAATAAGCGAAGGCCCTTGTTTTTGCATCTTGGTCTTATTGTGGGCGCAAGTATATGCCTGCTGGGTCTTCTGCCGAGAGGAAACAGTGCCTTTGCGACAATGATTCTGCTGGCGGCGGTGAGCGGCTTTGGGATAGCGATAGTACATCCCGAAGGGCTGCGGGCGATTCACTCACTTGGCCGGATTCCGCCGGCGGTCAGCACGGCTGTTTTTATGGCGGGGGGTTTTCTCGGATACGCAAGTGGCGGGGCCGTCTCCGCCTTTCTTGTCTATCACTTTGGTTTCAAGGGCTTGTATCCTCTGGCTCTTTGTCCCGTTATCGGTATTGTATTGGTCATATTTCTGAAAATCCGCCTTGCTGTCGAGCGGAAAGTGCGAAATAAAAATGAAGCCCGAACACAAAATAACCGGCTGTCCTTCTGGCTGATAATGGCTATGGCAATGCCCGCGGCTGTCTCTACGACAATTCTTGCGAACCTTCTGCCGACGGTACTCAACGAGCTTGGTTTTGAGCTGACTTTCGGCGGATTTTCCACAACAATGTTCGGCCTGGGCGGAGCCGTAGGCTCGTTTGTCTTGGCAAGCATCGCGAGCCAAAAAGGCGAGTTGAAATGTTCGATTGTCTCACTTTTTCTTGTGATTCCTTTCCTTCTCGCATATCTTGCATTAATAGAAAGTAAGATGGCTATATGGATGTTGTTCGGTGCCGGCTTCTGCGCGGTTTCGGCTTACGTATTGATGATAACCTTGTCCCGGCACGCCGCCGGACTGAACCTCGGACAGCGGATGGGCTTTATGGTAGGCGGTACGTGGGCATTGGCTAATATCGTTTTTATGGTCTTGCTGCCCGCCGCCGAACATTTCGGCGCAGATGCACTCCTTCGCTATGTACCTTTGGGCTATTTATTCTCGGCCCTGTTCGGACTTTTTATTATGCTCAAAGCCAAAAAGCCCCCCCAATACACAATTACACTCTCAACAGCCTGAACCTGCATCGGAAGCTTAAAAATCACGTTTCAATTCAGTGCCGCACAAAGTTGGCAGGCGTTGTTTTTTTCAAAATTTTTTTACACAAAATTAGCCGTCCGGCGTTATTATCTTGTGAAAGCTGAAAATTTTCAGATTTTACCGAAGTTTGGAGCATAAATGATGAATTATTCGAAGCGTGCGGAGCTTTTCAGGCAGCTAAGAACGAAGTATGCCGGTTTTCTCGCATCGGTTCTCTGGAAACTTACGCACGATAGAGAGCTTTTTACCGAGGCAATGCAATATGCTCTTTTGGGAATGTGGCAGAATATCGAGAAGCTCAACGGCAAAAAAGCAGGCGCTTATATATACAGAATTGTCCTGACGGCCAACTCCAAAGCCTGGAGGGACAGGATCGGCAAAAACGGGCATTTTAATAAAATCCGGCTTGATATCCAGCAAAGCCCCGATGAGAAGCTCGGCACCTCTGAGCTGACCGAAATGGTAAGACGGGAA
>Ga0307379_10003173_pt1 | contig 23987 bp, 18 predicted proteins | sample UN2MG_FD_202237 | JGI IMG/M metagenome (GOLD analysis project Ga0307379, IMG submission 202237) | Soil microbial communities from Risofladan, Vaasa, Finland - UN-2 | ecosystem: Environmental > Terrestrial > Soil > Coastal area > Acid sulfate soil | place: Finland: Risofladan, Vaasa | collected...
AAGAAGCCTACACACAACCAAGTACTAACAATCCGCTTTCCCAGGCTATTGGCTGGACTCGGGCGCATTCGTTGCCAGAGTTAGCGGCTGGTGAGATGGGCATGAAGTATGATGCTTATATTGACGGTTATGCTCGTAGTGAATATTACAGAGATGCGCCATACCTTCAGCGGGCTAGTTTTAAGGTATTAGGTCATCATATCTGGTCGGAGAGTATTGGTCTTGGTTATGACACGATTGATATTGTTTGGCGGACGCAGAAAGATCAGTTGCATTTCATGCATGGGACTTGGATTGTAGACGGGTTCAGGCACATTATCTCAAGGAGGGGTTGGGTGACGATTTTGCACTGTCATCGTTTATATGCCAATGCTTCGGGCCAGAAGGTTGGTAAAACAAGAACCACATATACTGGGGATATCAATCCCGAGGGTGGTATCGGTATTGTGTAATTTCGGGCTTAGTCTTCATAGCTATCGTAGGTGGCCCAGTCCATCACTTCCCCGGTGACCATATCCAGTTTCAACTTGCTTTGGTGGTCGCAGGCGATGGCCTTGGTGTTGGGCGATCGGCTTTGTACTTTTCGCCAGAGTTCGATCAGGCGGGTGTTCAGATTATTTTTCCAGGCGTTGTAGCGGGGCCGCTCTGACATTATATTGTTGATTTCGGGCCACTCTGCTCGGTGTTCGAGGGCTCGGGCGATCTGCTCGTAGGATTCGTTGTAGGGTTGCATTGGATCGACGAAGAATTCGTCGACTTGAAGATCAGCCATCCAGTTTATGATTTCTTGTAGCATCCGATCTGATATTATTGGGATCGCTGGCGCGACGTTTATGTGGAGGCGGATTCCGGCCGCCTTGATTTTCTCTGCGGTTCGGTATCGGGCTTCGGTCTTGATGGCTGCTGGCTCTAGCGCTTTCAGCAGGTCTGGGTCGAAGGGTGTGATGGTTAGGTGCACGCGCCCCTTGGGTAGCGTGGAGATTACGTCTAGGTCGCGGAGGACCAGTGGGCTTCTGGTGAAGATACCGACCTTGTTTAGCCCGCTTTTGGCTAGAATCTCTAGCGATTGCCTGGTCAGTTTTTCTTGGAAGATGGATTGAAATTATAAGTTTTGTTGTAGGTATTTATAGACATGTGTCCATTTGATATTTTGGGGGAAGTCTATCATCGTCAGGTCTTCACCCCAGTATTCTGAGTATAAGAACTGAATTTTTTCTGGGAGTCCTGATTTGGCGAGTATACGTGCTAGTTTTTTTGTTTTGGTCCTTTAACTAGTAGATATGGTCCGTACACTATTCCCTTGGAGGGTGATTTATGGCCTTGGCAGGAGCCTATTGTTGTATAACCAGCATTGTTGAGACCATAGATAATTTTTCTGAGGGTAGGCATGGGGTCTAGATTACCGATTCTGATATCGAGCTCAGTGGGGGTTGTATCTAATGCTTCCAGGATTGCTTGCAATTGTTGGTCGAAATAATCCATATCATATTTTTGAGGAAGTGATTGAGTAGTTATCTCATTGGTTATCTATAGATGCAGAGTGGTGTTGGGGCACCAAAGCTTGAACCAGCCATAATCGGCGGCGGTAGCTTGGGTGGTGGCGATGGTTGGGTTATTGTTCTGCATACTTTCAATCGGGCATAGTCAGAGTAACAGCATCTGCTGATACCAGATTATCCCAGGAATTGTAAGATTGCCGCGAGTGATCTTATTGCTCCAAATGACCCGCATGTGACACTAATAATGACTATGGCTATTCCATGACCAATTCTGCCTTTAGTCATAAGAATTACCCCACAAACAAATGCGACAATACCAAGAGCGGGGAACAAAACAAGAGAAAAAGAAAGAAAACCGCAGACATACCCCGCCACAATAAGTCCGCCATGCTCCTTAATAATGCCACACAATAATTCCAGAATGATTCCGGTCAGATCCGTTGTCCCGTTCTTTATGGGTGAACTAGTCTTGATTACCGGAGGTTGGATAGGTGGTACTGTCATTTTTCTCACCATCTGGTAATTGCCTTGGCCATTTGTTGGATGCGGTTATCGGGATTCTTTGAGAGTTTCTCAAGTTCCGCGGCCTGGTTATCACTCTCCGATAAGGTTGCCCGCAGTTCTGTAAAAGCGCTTTCCCATCTTCTCCATCTTCGACGTGTTTCCGAGGCTAGCATGTGAGTTTGACTAGTGTAATAGGCTGGAACGTCGACCCCTACTCGAACTCTCGAAACGACTTCCGGGACCCACGCTGCATCGATTCCTCCTGTCGCTTTGGCTACCTTGAGAAGATTTTCCTCTGCGATTGCAAAAGATTTTACAGATCTGGCGAGGGGATTACCGAAAATACCTCCTATCTGCGAGCCAAAGCACCATATCAATATGACTATAGTGGTGCTGGCAATCACGAGATCTCGCCCTGAGACACGAACTCTGCGCCGTCTCCGATACCTGTCTGGTAGCGTCGATTGGGACCTAGTTATTGGTGGCGGCTTAGGCGGTGGGGGTGGCGGTCGAATCATTGTTTTTATTTCTTGCAGTATTTGAAGCCTTCCAGGTGAATAATATCATACCCTATCAAGCTTGCGTTCAGATAGTCTAGCCAAATCATCGCTTCGCTAACTTATCGAGATTGGCCGACATCCGATCAAGTTGCCCGAAGCCCTTAACAGCACTATATGCCAGAACAATCTCACCGAGTCGCCCCAACAAGGTCATCCCGCCACTACCTGCCCCAGCATTCTTATTAGCTTGTACTACCGCCTGGCGTATGATTAATTGGTTATCGAAATCTTTTTTGTTGCCGATATATTGGCGCAATTGCGAGCGAGTGCGCCGCCAGACAGTATCAAACTGCTGTTCAGTCTTTTTGAGGGTTGTATCGTACTCCTTCCGAAGTCTGGTTATATCTGCCAGTCTACGTTGAGCAGCTACTTTCTTGTCTGGATCATCGAGGTCTACCTGTGCCTGAGTCAAACGCTTGTCCAACATGGCGTGACCTTTGGAGTTTAGGCCCCGTAGTTTTTCGATGCTGTCAAGTATTGATTCACAGCGATCTAGTGCCTCGAGCAGGTTGGATTCGAGTGCTCTGATACTTCGTAGGCTTCGGGCGCGGTCCAATTCAAATCTGGCATCAATCATGGCGTTCTCCTTCTACCTTTTATAGCACAGGAACAAGCACAGCTCAATGTGGGTCATCCCTATTTTGGTGGGGTAATACACCCCACAATTCTCTAGCAGGTTGTAAGCTCTTCGCTACTGTGATCTTTCTTCGTGGGGTTAAAATGTTAGTATCTTGCTGCGGGTGCTCTTTCTAGATTTCAATTGAGTTGGGGTAAATATACTTATAGAGGACCCTCTCCATGCCCGATGTGAATAGTTATTCTTTGAGTTTGCTTTTGGACCTACAAAGTACCGCTCCAGTGGTATTAGATGATGTATCTGACAGACTCAACAGGATAAACGACCAAATAGCCACGATAGCTGACAATTATAAGGATGCCTTGGGAGGAGCTGCCGAGAGTTTTGCCACGGCTACCGAGCAGATAGCCAATAGTATGGAGGAAGTCAATCAGACACTTAACCGCACACAACCAATTATCGAAGAGTTCCGGGATATTCAGAAAGAGCGCATTGAGGACTTGCAGGAAGAGCTAGATCTTGTTCAGCAGATGCGGGATGTTGGACAGGAGGTGCTGAAGAATGTTCAGGTGCGTGCAGATGCTGAACAGCAGATAGCAGATGTTTTGCCCGGTCAAGTAGATGGTACTGGGAATATTGCAGATAATACAAATAGACTGGCAACTAATGCCCAGAAGGTTGCGGAGGGATTTAGGGATATTTTCTTCAGTATGAAGGCGATCAAGACTGCGTTTGCGGAGTTTATTGAGCTTGAGGATCAATTCATAACTGCCAATTATCGTTTATATGGTGCCCAGGAAGAGATTGTGAGGCAGGTGAATGATATTTCTGATCAGTACGACCTATTGCGTGGTACCGCTCACGAAGCAATGAAGTCCTTGGCTATTTCTCTGCGTGTTCCAAAGGAGGAGTTGGCTAAATATGTGGCTCAAGTGAGTATGTTCCATAGGGCTACGGGGGCGTCCATAAGTCAAACTGGTGATTGGATTCGATCCATGACCCTTGCAGGATTTACCTCGAAAGATACTGAGCGATCATTGGGCCGTATGGTTAACATGATGCGTATAGCGGGACTGACAACTGAGCAGATAAATAAAGCATTACAGCAACAAGCTGAGTGGACTGGGCTATTATCAGCGGCCTATGGTAAAGAAGGGGTACAAGCCTTTAATGCTGGCTCAATGGCAATGGCTGCGTTGACTAGGGAGGTGCATGGCGACGCGGATGCTATGATGGCACTCTTTGAATCGATTGTGCGGGTACCATCTGCCTTGGTTTTTCTTAAAGATGCTTCAACTCTAACCGCGGATCAGTTAGCTGGGATGGATAGGGCTCAACAGGATGTGCTAAAGAGTGCTAGCGGTATGCTGAATTACTTTGCCGAGGTTGATGCTCGGACTCGGGGTTTAGATCCGGGTGTTGCCGAGGCGGTATTTGGGGGAATGGGGGTAGTGATTGGCATGTCGGCGCAACAAATGGAGAGCCTAAATATTGCTCTCAAGGCGATGCGCGAGGAGATGGGTCTCACAGATCCAACAGCATTATTGGCACGCTTGAAGCCAATGATGGAGGAGTTCAATTATCAGAATGATCTGCTGGTAGAATTCAGCAAGTCCATGAACACGGTCAAGGCAGATTGGGAGAAAGCATTACGGCCTCTTTTCAATGCCTGGATCTCTTTGATGGTGGCATTAAAACCTGTCATGCAATTTATCATTGAGTTGGTTGGTGTTCTGGCCGATGTGCTTGCTTTCCTTATTAACACTCTGGCTGCAATCATCAATCCTATCGCTGCTTTCAAACGGCACTTAGAGGGTGTTAACGAGGCCGGCGAAAAGACGGTTGGTTTCTTCAAGCGGTTGGGTGCCGGAATTGCTAATTTTGTGCAGGCGCTACCTGGTCTTATTATTGGTATCGCTGCGCTGGTGGGATTGTATTTTGGGTTGCGGTTAGTTACTAAGTTGTTTAGTGATTGGGTGGGTTCGATGCGTCCTGCCAATTTGTTGGCCTTGGCCACAGCATTTCTGGCTATCGGGGCATCGGCGGTGATGGTGGCTACGGCTTTGGCCATTGTTGCGTCTTTGGGCTTAGAAGCTGCTTGGGCTTTGGTGATTTTGACGGCGGCGATGGCCGGTATGGCTGCGGTTATTGTTGTGTTGGGGAAGGCTGCGCGGGCAAATAGGTTAGTACTGAAGGAGTTGGCGGTTACGATGTTGGCTATTGGGGCTGCTGCAATAATGGTGGCTGGGGCCGTGTGGATTGTTGCAGAAGCGATGAAGACTATAGCCGGTTTGGGCTGGGCAGCATTGGGGGCGGGGGTGGCTGTGGTGGGAATACTTGCTGCGATGACTGCTGTTTTGGCTACTCTAAGCTCGCTTGGTGCTCCCGTTGTTCCTATCATGCTGGCTGTTGGGGCGGCGTTTTTGATAATGGGGGCGGCTATTTGGCTGACTGCGAAGGCTTTTGAGGTGATTGTGGATTCGTTTGATAAGCTTGGTAAGTCAGCAATAGAGGTGGCTGAAAATGCTGGGGCTCTGGCTGCGGCGGTGGGTATTATTTCGTTGTCGCTTCTTGAGCTTACTGCTGTTGGATTGGTTACTGCATTGCCGTTGTTGGTTCTTGGCAATGCATTGCTCGTAGTGGGTGTTGCGGCGGTGATGATTGCGGGTGCCTTTGAGACGGCTGTAAAAGCTATTAGGGCGTTTGCGGATATTAAAAATGTTAAAGATGCTGTGGCGGGATTGGAGGTGGCTATTGAGTCATTGATGCGCACGATGGCTGAGGTTTCTTATCGGTGGCGTTGGTATCTTCCGTTGATGGTGGCTGGTGCAGGTGTCCTTTTGGCTGTGGGTGCTGCTGCCTTTGTTGTTGCCAAGGCAATGGGTGTTATGGCCGATGCTCTTGAGAAGTTCGGTGATATGGATATGATTATTGACGCTCTAAAGGGTGTGGCGGTTGCTATGGCTGGTCTGGCTGGTATTGCTCTTGTGATTTCTCCGGCTTTGGGGCCTATGATTCGGATGGGTGTGGCGATGATGGCGATCGGGGCAGGTGCTTGGTTAATGGCTGAAGCGATGAGTGCTAGTGCCAAGGCAATTAAAGAATTTGCAGAGGTATCTAAAGATGAGATATTGCAGGTTGGTCGGAATCTGGTGACATTTGGTAAAGTGCTAGCTGCTGCCGCCGCATCGATTCTTTCTGGCTCATTTTTAATGCTTCGGTCTGCCATAGCTCTTGGTGTGGCCTTGACTGCTCTGGGTGTTGCCCTGTGGATGGTGCCACTTGGCCGATTGAAGGAGATTGGTGCCGCTCTTGGCGCTCTCGGAGAGGGGCTTGAGGCTCTGTCCTCAAAGTCGATCTCGGATATCGCGCTTAGGGGCGATTCTTTTGGGGAGTTGGCAGTTACTATTGGTGGTGCGTTGGATGAGATTGAGGAGCAGGCGTTGAGGGCTGATGCTATTGCTGATTCTTTTGTGCATATGAATGAGGCTATTGCTCGGGCTTTGGCTGGTCCTCCCGAGCCTGTTTATGGTGATGTGGCGAATGCTTTGCGGGATAAGATGGATATGATTGAGGCGCAGGCCGCTCGGGCAGAAGCGATTTATGCTCCCATTGAGGGGATAGCAGAACAGGCAGAGCTCGCTTTGGCGATGAGTGGCGAACCGGCCGCGGAGGCTTTTGCGGAACCGGTTATTGGTGGTCTGGGCCCGGGGGCTGACGAGGATGTCATGGAGACTAGCAATTATATAAATCTGCGCAAGCAGACGATGTTGTTGGAGAAGATTGAGGCGGCAATGCCACCCGAGGCCATTGCTAACGCACTTGATAAGATTGTGGAGTTGCCTGGCAAGATTGGTGATGCGATTGAGTATGCTATGGAGCATCCTTTAGCAGCGGCTGGGTATTATGCTACTGGTGGTATGGTTGGGTTATCTGCGGCTGCTACTCGACATGCTGGGGAGGATAACTGATGGCATCTAATTTGACGGCTCTTGATAATGCACTTATAAGCGATATGTTATTTAGGTTCCGTAGTGAGCAGATGCTTTCCGGGGACCTTAAGTACAGTACTAAAATCGAATTTCAATTCCCACCACGATTTTTATCTGATAATAGAAGGGGTGATTGGATTGAGGCACCATTGCGTGGTGACGAACCAGTTGCAGTTTATGCGACTTCTGGTGCTCGCGAGATTACAATGACTTGGACTTATATTGCTGGTGCTCGGGGAGGTGCTCGTAATTCACTCTTTACGCCTAGCAAAATAGCTACGCAAGTCCAGAATCTGCGTAGCTATTTTGCGAGTCCTTATAAAGAAATGAGTTTAACAAATGCTTTAATTGTATATTTCCATATGTGGCGACATACGGGGTTTAACCAATTTACTTGCCGTATGAAAAGTGTTGATGTCACTTATGGTAAAGCATTGGTGACCAACACGGAGGGCCCTCGCCCAGAAGTTGAGTTTCCGACTCTTGCCGGCGCGGTTCACCAGACTTATGCTCTTCGTACTGATGTTACTGTCGAGATGAGATTATGGACAAGGATCGGCGCTGGTGGTACGGTTAGGAACAAAGAGCAGGCTCAAGAAGCAGCAGGGGCGGCACAGGAGGGGCAGGAGAAACTTATGCTTCCGAACCTCGAATCCCGAGTTCCAATAGATTGGCAATAATTATGACATTATTTGCGAATACTTATTCACGATTTCAATCGACTCGGACAGTACTCCAAGATGGGGAAGAAGTCTGGGGGGCGTGGAACCAGCCCTTTTTCATCGCAGAGAAATTACCACAGAATCAGCAAATGGCTGTGAGGATCGGTAGTGATCGTGAGGGCAGGCCAGATCTTATATCGCAAGATCTTTATGGGACGACGAAACTTGACTGGATGCTCATTGCGTTCAATAATGCTATTGCTGTGTTTAATTGGCCACGGAGTGGCACGGTGATTAGTGCCCCACTTTCAGATATAGTGCTTGGGGAGGTTTTATGACGTCCAAGGCGTGTCGGCTAGATGACCTTGAGGGTGTTCGTACTGATGCACTTTTTGGTCTTTTTAATAACTGGCATCGGGCTGAAGTGGTTGAGACGAATGATCCTCTTAATATGGGAAGGGTCCGATTTAAGTGCCCCGAGATGCACGATGAGGACCTAAAGAAAGATGACTATCCCTGGGCACTACCTGCTCCAAGCCTAGGCGGTCCCAATTCTGGTGAATGGCGCACGCCCTGTATTAGTGATATAATCTTCATCTCTTTCGAGGAAGGCCATCCTTACAGCCCAATTTGGACATCCTCTGCCGATCCCACTAGACGAGGGCATTATACCCTACCGTCTATCCATATACCAACACCCCTACCTGTAGATAAGCGCGGTAATCCAGGCCAATACCCAGAGGATTATGATCTGGATTATCTGCCCAAGGACAATCGTCCTATGAGTCAGGGGTTAATGGATCGTTATGGTAATTTGGATATGATGGGCGCAGTTGGATTCTTCCCTGTCGAGCACAAGGAGCCACCCCCGGCACCAGACTACGACGCGATCCAGAAGAAACGATTTAGCCAGAGTCAGCGATCACCAAAGGTTAACGATCCCGATTCGAAATTCATGATCAGGATGTCCAAATATGGACATATTATGATTAACGCGGACCAAGGATACTGGTGGCAAAGAGAAGACCCTCCCCAATTAACCAGCCAGGAAAGAGCAGCCCTAACAGATAGCCAGCGGGCTGACAGACAAGACCAGTCTGAATTAGGCGAATTCTATGGCGACTGGGAGAAGGATAAAGAATGGGAAGTTAAGCGTTGGGAGTACCTACGCAATCTTTTTCATGAGGGTAATCCCAAGGGTAAGGATCAGCGTCGCCTTCAGTTGTTTACCCGGTATGGTCATAAGTTTGAGATGCGTGATGTGGGGTGGGCACAGAAGGGTCCGATTAAGTCATACACGCGGCGTGGTGAGTATGATGATCCTCGTCGGATATCTCAGGAGGAAAAGCTTGATTTTCGCTGGATTAAGCTTCGTACCAAGGCAGGTATGCTATTTCAGATGTACGACAAGGGCGCGCATCCTCAGGATGATTTGTTTGTTAAGAGACTTTTGAAGGATGAAACTGGGCAGAAGACAGAGGAGGAGGATGTTTACTGGGGCAAGAAGGACGGTCGGTTTATCAGGCTTATTACGCGGCATGGCTTTAAGTTTGTGATGGATGATCGTGGGTCGCATGATAAACGGGCTGAGGAGGAGGAGACTCCGCGTGGTAATGGAATATTATTGAAGGGTCGTCGGACGGCTGGTTCTCGGGCGAGGAGTATGTCCTCTAATGATGTCCCGAGGGAATGTGGTTTCTTTTGGGAGTTTAGTGAGAATGATACTACGAATATGACGACTTGGGGCACTCCGGCGGGTTCTACGGTTCAGATGAGTGATAAGCTTCAATACTTTATGGTTGCTGTGGCGAGGCGTGATTACTCGAGACGCTGGAAGAAGCACAGAGAGAATGAGTTCCTTCTAGAGCCGTTGGCCAGTCGAGATACGGAATTGGTTACACATCATTTGAAGCTCGATCATGATAATGAGTATCTCAGACTAAAGACTAGAGCAGGTCATGGTTCGAAGCCATTGGATGGGTACGTTGTCCCGGAGGGTGATGAGGATTTTGTGAATAAGGCAGAGCGCGGGTTGCAGCAGGGGATAGAGTGTCGTGATGGCGAGAAGGGGGATGGTCCTTGGGCCGAGCTTGTGGATATTGATCGTCGTGGTATTTGGTTCTCGCGCAAGTTCAAGATGTCAGTGTTTCGTGGCAGGACTACGGCCAGTGGTAGTAGTAATATGCTGATGTGGTATGATGAGGGCAGGACTGAGTATGTTCTGCGGAATAATGAGTCTGGATACTTCATACCGCCCCCAGAGGGTTCACCTATTGGGACCCCGTCGACGTTTGTTCCGGCTCGCCTTCAGATTTTTTGCCGCAAGAATATTGAAATCATTTCTGAGCAAGGTAAGATTAATATCAAATCGCGCGGTGATATTTCTATTTCTAGTAGTAGTAGGGTGGTTTTAAGTGGGGGTAGTGCTAAACTTGAATTGTCTGGTCGGAATCCCAAATTTAGCGGGACGGTTCTAATGCCGGGATTTATTGAATCTAATCCTCATATTCGGTTGCCATTGCCACCGGAACCGGCTGGGTCGCCGCGGATACAGCCGATTGATAGGGGTAAAAGATATAACAAGGAGCTTGAGGAGCCTGCCAAACAGGATGATATTGAGCACCCAATTGAGGATGAGTAATGATTGTTAGGTTTCCGACAGCACTGTATGAGTCTATTTTGCCCCAGGTGCCAGAATATGGTGGCAATGTGACCTATACTATCAGTATGGAAGATCCTCCTCGCATTTTTCAGACAACGATTAGGCTGCCGCCTGCGATAGAGCGTAGGAAAAAATCTGATAAGATTATTGATGATAATACGAGGCGGATCCATCTTGGCGAAAGGATATTTACTATATCGAGGACAGGCAAGTCTGTTGCCGGTTCCGGCAAAAAGCAGTTTGAAGTGGGACAGATTCTTGCGTTTGGTTTGGATACTGATCCCGAAGTGGATCCGATGCTTGTTGGTGGGCTTGAACTTCGTCATGATACTAACTTGCTTGATTTGGGTGGTCTCGGTCTAACTGACGAGGATATAGCTTCGGTGGGTTCGAGTGCTATGACACGTCTGAAAGAATTACAGGCAGAGTTGAGTAGTTATACTCAGCAGCGTAGCGATGCTGAGATCGCAATCAATGAGAACAAGAAGACTCAGAATGAGACTCAGAAGGTGGCTAATGCTATTGCTCAGTTGGCGGCTGTTGATCCATCGTTTGATGAGATGCTGGCGGAGTTGAATGCTAAGTTGCCGGTTCTGGAGGATGAGTTGGGACAGTATGTTGAGATCGCGAATCAGGCTGCCAGTAATGCTGATACCACGAGAGACAAGATTCTAGACCTGATACAAGTGGTGAGGTAATGATGTGATGGCAATATATTTCGGCCCAAACGCGCCGTTTATTGGTGGTGCAGAGAAAGTTCTCTCTCGCCAGGAGGATTTGAGGCTTATCAAGAATGATTTGCTTCAGTTGATTATGACGTCGCCGGGTGAGCGTATTCATCGCCCGACTTTTGGGACGCCCATCCGTGAGACCTTGTTTGACCCTAGTGATGATATTAGTTATGATCTTTTGGCTGATGGTATTCGGGAGGAGATTCTTCGTTCTGAGCCGAGAGTGTTTGATCCGCAGGTGACAGTGCAGCCTCTGGATGATGGTCAGATTGTCAAGATTAAAGTGGTAGCGAATGTGACTTTCGATCCCAACGCGATTTTGGAGTTAGAGCAGGATATTTCACTTTAGGGGTGAGTAATGGTTGAGACGCAATTGACGCTGTTTGATTTGCCAACTGATCCTGAAGAGATTGGTGTGCTTTTACCACCAGCCAGATTGCGGCGTGTGAATTTTAGCGCATTGGATTTTGATACTTCTCGGCGGGCAATAATTGAATATATCCAGACATATTATCCCGATGATTTTAATGATTTTGTTGCTAGCAATGGGGTCATGATGTGGGCGGAGATCCAGGCTAGTAATACTGCTAAGTTAGCGTTGCGGGCAGATCTTTTGGCCAATGAGGCGTTTTTGCCAACGGCGCGTACGGAGGAGGCGGTCCAGAATCATCTTGCATTGATCAATCAGGCCATTAGGGCTCAGACGCCAGCCGTGGTCGATGTTGAGTGTTCGGTTACGTTGCCGCTTACTACCGATCTTGAGATTCAGCCAGGTACGCAGTTCACTTTTCGCGGTCCGGATGGTGAGTCTGTGACCTATGAGATCTATCGCTCTCCTGGAGATTTTACGGGTAAAGTTGCTATTCCGGCTGGGAAGCGTGGCGTGATTGCTTACGGCATTGAGGGTGAGTTTGCGGCACCGTTTAGTGTTTCGAGTCCTGGTGGACAGAATCAGAAGTATATCGTGGATGCTGTGCGGGTGTTGTCTGGGCCGGTGCAGGTAGAGATCGATACTGGTGCGGAGATTCAGACTTGGTTGGCGACGATGGAGTCGTTGGAGAATTATGGGACCAACGATCGGGTTATGAATTATACTATTTTCGCGGGTCGGGTGGAGTTTTTGTTTGGCAACGATCTGAATGGCAAGTCGCCCTTGGCTGGTCAACAGATTGTGATTCGATACCGTACGGGTGGTGGTATACGAGGTCGTATTGGTAGTGGCACTATTAATGAGACTAGGTCGATTTCTCCTCTCCCTCCTGCTAGTTCGCCAGTACAGGTTCTGTTCAGGAATTTAGTGCCGAGTTCGGGTGGGACGGACAGGGAAACCATTGAGCAAGCCAAGAAGAGGGCTCCTCGCGATTTTACGGTTCGTGCTTTTGCTTCTGATCGTCCGGCTAGTATCGTGACGGATGATGATTATATCCAGGTATCTAGTACGTTTGCTCATCCGACGTTTGGGGCAGTTGCGAAGGCGGCGGCTACAGTGCGGACTGGTTTGAATACGAATTTGGTTGAGGTGTATGTTCTTACTGAGGGTCCGGATACTTTAACTACGCCCAATTCGGGTCTTAAGCTGGCGTTGGAGAATTATCTTGATCAGTATAATGTATTGACTGATTCTATTGAGGTTCTTGATGGGGCGATTAAGCCAGTAGATGTAGATATGACGGTGGTTATCAGCAGAAATGCCGATGCTACGTTTGTCAAGGATAATGTTAATGTTGCCCTTGATGATTTGTTTAATACTACTAACCGGGACATGGGTCAACCACTTTATGTTTCGGATATTATTGAGGTGGCCAGCAATGTTGATGGTGTGGCCTATGTTGATCTCTTCACGCCGCCGGACAATATTTTGCCGACCAATGCATTGGCAAAGGCTGGTTCGACCGGTGTTGGGATTAACGAGATAATCGTCGAAGGGAATCGGGAAGTTAGATTTTTCTATGAAAAAACTAATACGATTGGGGGTACAGAAACGCCCGGTGGGACTGATCGAAGTTGAGGATTTGCAAGTAATCCCAGGTGCAATCTGGGAGCAGCCCCGTTACATTGCTCTTATATATAATTATTCTTGTGGGTGAAATATGGAAATCTACGGTAAAATATGGGGCACAACGAGTCGACTATTTTGCAAGAACAATGTCGAGATTTGTAGAATCACAGGTGTTAAGGGTGGTGAATCATCCACTCACAAACATTGTAGTAAGCACTCGATGTTTTATGTTGAATATGGATCAATCATGGTATCTGTCACCAAAGATTATGGTTTAATAGACAAAACGATACTTATGGCCGGGCAAACTACAACTCTATTGCCCGGTGAATTCCACAAATTTGAGGTGCTGGAGGATAATACAATTTGTTATGAGATATACTGGGTTGAGTTGGACGTCGCAGATATTGAAAGAAAGGACCATGGTGGTATGCGGGCATGAATTTTGAGGAAAAAGTCATTCTATTGTGGTTAATGGTCTTCGATCAAGATCCCGCTAAGACTTATCTCCTTACGAGTAAGGATAAAGTCTTTGCCTCTGTTGAGGGTTTGGTTAGATCAGTAGCTCCGGATGAGGTGTCTGATCAGTTTGTGAAGATAGCGTTGGATATTTTGGATAATACCTGGGGTGCGTCGTTTATTCCCATGAGATTTGGGAATACTCAGTTATTTGTGCATCGTCTGGAGATTGATAAGCACAATCCGATACATCAAGCATTAGTGAAGTGTAGGGGTGCTTTGAAATCTGATTTTGCAAAACAGGAAGCTATAGAGTCTGTTGATGAGCTTCTGGTAGATCCGGTTGTGCTAGAGCGATAGCTCTTCATCCATTTGCTGGCGCAGCATTCTTAGGATGTGTGCTGCCAGGCGGGCTTGGTCGTAAATGTGCCCGGCTTTGTAGACCATCGGTGTGGCTGGGTATTTGGGGTCTACTACTATGGCCAGGGCTACTGGTACATTCTCCTGTTCAACGCGCTCGGATAATTGACTCATGAAGAGTTCGAAGCGCTCCTCAAATATCTTCTCGAGTTCTTCTTTGGTTTTGGGTGTCTCGTCGCTGTTCTCGGGGACATAGCCGGTTTCCTCTGTAATATCTGGTTCTTGGCTGTCGTTGAGTGATAGTTCAAGTTCATCTGGCATGGTTTGACCTCGTATTGAATATTTTGCAATGTTTCAAATACATACTAGCGATGAGACTGTTTGGAAGGTTTGGAATTGGTGTGTTGAGGCGTATCGAGAGTACGGACAAACACTTAAATTCCCAGAAGCTACCGACCCCACAAAAACATACCAATGGCGCTATGCTGCGAGACTTGCTAGAAAACTGGAAGAGTGGGAATTTGACGATCAAGCGAGCATCATCTTTATTCATTACGCAGCTCAATACGCCAAGGAGAAGAGGCTATTGCGGAAGGGACTTGCTGTATTCTTCCAAAGTAACACCTTAGATATTTGTTATGACCGTATTGATGGTAAATGCGAGGAAGTTGATCGTCATCTGGCACTACTTCGCCAGAATCGTGGCTTTCTCTTGGCCCGAGCCAATGGCAAATCGCTTACTGGTATATTGTTATCTCGTCCCGCACCCGATTCGTATTATAATATCGTCGAATGGTTTGAACGGCATTGTCTCAGCACTTTGTACATGGCAGTTTCGAAATCCTGTACGGTGGCTCTTTCACGGTTATCCAGGATTAGTCCCGAGCAGCATAGCTTATTACCCGGGAAAGCCGAATTGTTCTGTCTGCTGGGTAGTTCAACCGACAACATCACATTTAAAAAACAGGCAGCACAGATTTTAGGAAATGATTGGAGAACATTATGATAAAAACTGAGAACCTTGTCAAAGACTGTTTCTCGAGAATACTCAATAATAATGATGGTAATCAGAACGGGGCCAACAAACCATTTAAATTAGACAAGGATTTCTTAAGCGGATTTCATGGCCAAAAACCCCAATTTGGGTTTGGTGGACTTGGTGAATTCGTTTTCTACCGTACTTATTCCCGCCTAAAGCCAGATGGCTCAAAAGAAAGTTTCGCTGATGTTTTGCAGCGGGTTACCGAAGGCGTCTATGAAATTCAACGGCAGCATTGTTATAAACAGCATGTACCGTGGACACGCAGCAAGGCTCAAGTATCGGCCCAAGAGATGTTCCAGCGGATGTGGGATTTCAAATTTTTGCCACCCGGGCGTGGTCTCTGGATGATGGGTACCGAGTTCATGTGGGAGCGTGGCGGAGCCGCCTTACAGAACTGTGGGTATATATCCACCGAGAATATTGATAAAGACTTAGCAGAGCCGTTTCATTTTGTAATTGATATGGCTATGTTAGGAGTGGGTGTTGGTTTTGATACACGAGGTGCCGGAAAAGTTGTTATATGTCCACCCAAAGAATTTGATACTACATTTACTGTGTCTGATTCTCGCGAAAGTTGGGCCGATTCTACGAAAGTTCTTATTGAATCATATACCGATCGCTCTAGGTTTGGTCGTGTTGAGTTTGATTATAGTCAGGTGCGACCTGCTGGAACACCCATAAAAGGGTTTGGTGGCGAGGCTTCCGGCCCCGGTATTTTGCGCGAATTACATGAGTCATTGCGAGGGTTATTTGATAGTATTTTGCAAAGGAAAGATCACCATTTTACTAGTGTTGATATCGTAGATGCAATGAATTTGATAGGTAGGTGTATAGTTGCCGGGAATGTGAGGCGCGTAGCACTTTTGGCCCTAGGCGATGGGTGTGATGATGAATATTGTAATATTAAGAACTATTTAAGGGGACTTACTGATTATGAGGCAAAACGTTTTAAGGAAGTTGCCGATTCGTTATGTGCGAAATCAGTAATCTTTGCAACAGTTAAAGATTTTGAAGGTTGTAATATTAATCACGATCTACTGAAGCGTTCCATAGAGGTATGGAATGCTTGTAATAATCATAGATGGACATCTAACAATGCCATTTTTGCCCGGGTTGGCATGGATTATTCTGATATGGCAAAGAGGACCGCCGTCAATGGTGAACCAAGCTATATATGGCTTGATAATATTCAGAACTATGGAAGATTTATTGACGGCAAGCAGGCAACATCAGACAAAGCCACAGGTGTGAACCCTTGTGCTGAAATGGCGCTTGAATCTCACGAATTATGCACATTGTGTGAGACATTTCCATCTCGGCACGACAATGTTGAGGATTATTATAGGACACTGAAGTTTGCATATCTCTACGCGAAGACCACAACGTTGCTACCAACTCATAATGCGAAAACCAATTCTATCATGCTTCGCAATAGAAGAATCGGTTTGTCGCAGAGTGGTATTGTTGAAGCCTTTAAGATTTTTGGTAGACGGACCGTACTGCGCGATTTTTGTGACAATGGCTACAAAGTTGTGAGGTCTTGGGACAATATCTATTCTGATTGGTTATGCTGTCCAAAATCCAATAAAGTCACAACTGTTAAGCCAAGTGGTTCACTGAGTTTGGTTGTTGGAGTTTTTGCTGGTATACACTATTCCCTAGCGCCATCACGCAGCTATTGGCGTAGGGTTAGGATTTCAGCCAATAGTTCCATGATTAAGTCTTTGGTAGATGCTGGTTATGATATTGAGCAGGCTATTAATGACCCAGGCACCGTGATCGTGAAATTTGGTATTAATTCCTATACAAAAACTATTAGTGAGGTTTCAATATGGGAACAAGTCAAAAATAGTGTAGACTATCAGCGATTTTGGAGTGATAATAGTGTCAGCACAACTATCCAATTTAAAAAAGAAGAGGCCCACCAAATTGTTGGTGTTTTAGAGGCTTTTGATGCTGAACTAAAGGCGATAAGTTTCTTACCCATAGAAGACCATGGATACGCCCAACCACCCTACGAGCAAGCAACAAAAAAAGAAGTCGACGAATACAATAGTAGGTTAAAAGACATTGATTTTATGGGGCTCGACGAAGATGCAATTGGAGAAAAGCTCTGCAGCAACGATGTGTGTCAGGTTTATTGATAAAGCTTCTGTTATCCACGGTGATAAGTACGACTATTCTGAAGTAGAATATATAAATAGCCGAACCAAAGTCAAAATAATCTGTGCCAAGCATGGAGCATTTTGGATAACTCCGAAATGCCATATTCAAAACAGAGGATGCAAAGAATGCTGGTTAGAATCTTTACGCGATAACCAAGAATCAATAATTAACAAATTTATATCTGTGCATAGTGGCAAATATGACTATTCTAAAGTCAAGTTCGTAGACAGACACACAAAAGTATTAATCATATGCAAGAAACATGGCACATTTGGCCAGACACCATTGATACATGTGCGTGGTCATGGGTGCACTAAGTGTGCAAATACGTCAAAACGTGGTATTAAAAGAAGTTATACCAGCATGGTTTCTGCTGCCAACAAAGTACACGCTGCTTACTATACCTATGGTAATATTATTAGGGCAGATAACAGAACTATAATAGATATAATCTGTCCCGTACATGGAATTTTTAGACAGGATATGTGCATGCACTTGTCTGGCAGAGGCTGCAAAAAGTGTAGCACAGTCAGAACCTCCAACGTAACGAGACGCACAGACGCTATTTTCCTACAGTTGGCCACCAAGGTACACGGTGATACCTTTGATTACTCTCTGGTGGATTATATAAATTGTAAGACGCCGGTGATTATAATTTGTCGTGTCCATGGGCCATTCAATCAAACACCATCAGATCATCTGCGAGGGGCCGGATGTCGATCTTGTAGCCTTATCGTGTCTAATGGCCACCGCGAGCTATTGAAGCTATTGCCATCAGATGTTGATTATATTGTCAATGATAGATCGGTTATAGCACCGAAAGAATTGGATATATACATTCCAAAATACAAACTTGGCATAGAACATCATGGATATTATTGGCATAGTTACAATCGTAGAGAGTCATTCAAAGAGAAATATGCGCATTCTACCAAACACGATATGGCAAAAGCTGCTGGTCTAAAATTATTACAAGTGTTTGATTTTGAAACTAATCGTGTTGACATTTTAAAATCGATGCTTGCCCACCATTGTAATAGGTCCCGCAGAATACATGCTCGCAAATGCCAATTTGAAGTTATTAATTCGAAGGATGCTGGCAACTTTTTCAGAGCGCATCATTTGCAAGGACATAGGCCAACACAATTTTATGCTGGCTTAGTGTTCGATAATAAATTGTGCTGTGCTATTTCCTTGAGCAAGAAAGATAATGAGTGTGAAATAATACGATTTGCGACTATTTTCAATCATTATGTTGTTGGTGGCTTCAGTAAATTGCTTACCAGAAGTATGGACATATTAAGCCCACGGGCAGTTACCACTTTTGCTGATAGAAGATTTTCAAATGGAAATGTCTACTTAAAAAATGGTTTTCGTTTAAGCAAAATAACAGCACCAGGATATAAATATATAAGTAGTAACGGTAAGGTGTTGTTGTCCAGATATCAATGTCAAAAGGGTAAGTTACATAAGCTTCTGGGAGATAGATTTGATAACAATCTTTCTGAGTGCGAGAATATGTTTTGGTGTGGTTATAGGCGGTTGTGGGATGCTGGACATTATAAATTCCAGAAGTGTTTGCCCCAATCGTGTCGTATTTGAAGGTTATGATAGCACGCCTCACGAATCAATCGATCTATTTCGATAACATCACCGTCTGGGAAGAGGAAATTATCTCTGAGCGGTTTAGCGCAGAGAACCCAAATGCGCGGTATATCGATACTTCTGCCACCGCTTGGGATGGTGTTTATCGGAAGTATAACAGGACACACAAACGATTGGCCAGACCGTTCTTGGCTGAGTTGCGGCTCTTGTGTAAGCAGAAAGATCTGTCTCTTCTGGTTAAGGATGAACGCGAGCCAAGCAAGTATCAACCACTATCACCGGACGAGATTAATGCTGATTTTCTGCCCGGGATCACTTTAAAAGATTTTCAGATTGATGCCATAAGGAAGGTTTGCACCACCGAATGTGGAGTTGTATCAATAACTACAGGTGGGGGAAAATCAGAGATAATGGCTGCAATATGTAAGGTAATGAACTGTCCCACAGTCATTATCGCCGAGCAAATAGTGGTTATTGATCAGCTTAGGGATCGTTTGGATCTTAGGGATGTCTGTAGTGAGCCCGGACTCTTTTATGCTGGGAAGATGCCTACTGGTGAGTTGATCATTATTGGCTCAATTCAGTCGCTTGTGTTGCCTAAGAAAAAGCCGGAAAAACCAAGCAGGGAGAATTATAAGGATACAGAATCGTCGACAGCGGCCCAGAAATTTAAACAAGCTCAAAAGCGATATGCAGCATCGTTGAAGGGATATCAGAGTAGGACCAAGAAGGCGCGGGCTTTGCACAAACTCATTGGTAAATGTGAGATGATACTTGTGGATGAATGTGTTGATGAAGATACTTATATAAATACTGAGTCTGGATTAATCAGGGCAGTCGAGTTAGCAGATCGTGTCGAACACGGTATTGACAGTAGAGTTATGGTCAATGGACATGCTTATTCTATCACTGGCATATCTAAATCCAGGCAAGAGGCATATTGCATAACTACGTCTACTGGCAGGAAGTTGATTGGTTCTGCCAACCATTTATGTGCCACATATGTAGATGGTTTTCGTGTTGACAGGCACATTATATCATTGCAGTATGGTGATGCATTATTATCTTGTAGGAATAATCTAAATCCAGTTTTTGACGATGGCTTTGGTTGCTGGTATGATTTGGGACTGTTTGTGGGTGATGGGCATATGCTTAACAATCGTCAAGTTAAATTCGGCGTCAGGAAAGATTGTGCAGATTGGATTGCGTGGTCTAAGATTGCTAGTGTGCGATGGTGTGGTACTAGTAGCGCTAAATATAATAAGCGTGGCGATTTAGTATTGCGATTACATGTTCCAGAGTTGTGTTCTTGGCTGCGTGAGCTTGGATTTACACCTGGTAGGAAAATGGGTTCCATAGACCCCAAATTTGAGTTCACCTCATTATCTGCGATAATCAATTTTTTAAGAGGATTATTTGACTCGGATGGTTCGATAGGTGTGGGCCGTGCTGCTGTGGTGTCTATAGATTTAAAACTTATGGAATTTGTACAAATATTGTTATCTAGGATTGGTATTATGTCGTCTATTGGTTTGTCTGGCCGAGCTAAACAGGCGAATCATCATGATCAGTGGTTGGTTCGAGTAACGGGTGCAGAATTTGTTAAATTTATGCATCTTGTATCGTTTGGATTCAGCAGGAAACGATATAAGATGCATGAGTATATTAATATTAAAGATAGCAACAGAATGATTGATCCTAAGCCATATTTCGAGAGATGGCTTAAATCTGGCATAAAGAAATGTTGCCTAGCAAAGTCTATAGGGGTTGGAGATTTGACTTGCATTAGAGGCAAGATTAGTCTAAATCGGTTATTGCAATGGCAGGATTTATTGGCAGGTCTTTCGTCGATAATTATAGATGATTATTACACTGCTAAAACATTACTTGGTATATCATATGATAAGATAAGTAAACACAGTCATATGCCAATTATGACTGTGTATAACCATACGAAAAGAGGAGATAATACTTGGAAACATCTTGTCGAGACAATTCAGTCAAAGCTGGCCATACCTATTGTAGATCACAATTTGGATGGTTATGGGATAGAGTTTGTTCGTGATGTGTCATATGTTGGTGTTAAAAATCTTATTGATTTTCAAGTAGATGATGTAGAAAGTTTTGAAGCTAATGGATTGCTTGTTCATAATTGTGATCTGGCCGTGGGAAATACCTACAAAAATTTATTTCGTCACTGGTTTAAGGGTAGACGACGAATCGGCTTTACCGGTACCCCATATGATGATTGTAAACCTGTGCAGAGGCTGATCTTGAATGAGCACTTGGGTTCTGTCATTTACCAGCAGAATCGTATCCAGGTTGAAGAAACTGGTTTAATTGTTCCGCTTGAGTATTATATGCTTGCTTTTGGGGAGGATGGAAATCCAAAGGACTCGTCTGCCTATGACATTGCGCTTGATGATTGGATGATTTATAATGAGGATTTTCATCGGCTGGTGAAAGCTATTTGCAATAGGCATCCCGATGAGGGCACACTTGTTCTGGTGGAGCGACACGATCTTGGACATGCTTTGACTGCTCTAATTCCGGACTCTCAGTTTGTATATGGAGATACCCCCAAGAAGAAGAGACCCGGGATGCTTCAAGCTTTCGAAAGGCGCGATCGAAAGGTACTTATAGGTGGGAAGAATGTTCGGCGAGGGTTAGATCTTAGTGGTGGTTGTGAGAATTTAATCCTTGCGACTGGGGGTAAGCTGGTATCTGAATTTGATCAGCGTATTGGGCGGGCAAGAAGGCAAAATGAGCGCGGCAAAGCGAGAGTATATGATTTTCTTTTTTTGTGTAATAAGTATCTCTACGCACATTCGAGGAATCGTCTTAAGGCTGCAGTTGCCATGGGCTACAAGACCCAAGTTGTATTCCGTAATGGTACCATAGATGGCGAAAAGTTTGTCAAATCAAGGTTCCGCCGTCCTAGGATCTCAGCCAGTAGTAGCACTGGATGATCCAGAGATTACCTATAGAAAGTTTTATTTCATAAATGAGGAAGTCGAAAGTAAGCTGCGCCATTATATTTGGACTGCTTGCACAGATGTTGAGATTCGTGATTCTATCATGAGTCATGCTACTGAGCTGATTACCCAAATCATTCGCAAGCAGAACCTACATATCATCTACCCGGGCCAGGAAGAATCAGCCTTCGGCGATCTGGTCCAAACAGCTTGGTGTGTAGTACCAAGTACTTTGGTGTTTTCATCTGGCATATCTGAAATTGGTGATCTTGCTTGTGATGATGAGGGAGACTGCAACTTTGATATAATTGGTGTGCATGGTGTTGATACTGTTAAATACTATTGCCGCAGGCCACCAACAAAGACATATAAACTTACATTAAAACAATCATATGCCCTCGAGGCGACTGGTGAGCACCCGATATTAGTATTATCCCAAGATGGTCCTATTTGGGTACCGATGAATCAAGTAGCTGTGGGTGATTTGGTTGCTGTCCAGGCTGGTCAGAATTCGTTTGGTGATGATGATATTATTGATTTTACGCCGACTAGACGAGTGACACATCATTGGTGGCCTAAGAAATTTGACACAGACCTTGGATATATAATTGGCTTGATTATCGCTGAAGGCTCAATTGAGGCCCAGCGCGTCGTAATCTACAATTATGATCAGGATATAATAGACTACTTACAGAAAATGCCAGCCGGACTGACATTCCGATATGAGGGAAATGGTAGGAATGTATGTAGCAGAGTGGCACTGGTAGACCTATTGGGACAGCTTGGATTCGAGCCTGGTATAGTCAATTGTTACAACAAATTCATTCCGGGGCGGCTGCTGAGGTGTTCGAGATCAGTACTGGTTAGTGTACTTTGTGGAATGTTTGATGGCGATGGCCATTCTAATAGGTATAACGGTGAAGTTGGGTACTCATCGGCGTCAAAATTGCTTATTGATCAGTTACGTATAGTGCTACTCAATTTCGATATCATATCAAAGACGTCAGTTAGTGAACGCGGGGTAGTTGTAGGACCAAAGGGGCATAAACATATCGCTGCTACTGCATATCAATTAAAGATGTCAACTATCGATTCTAATAAGTTCTATGAGAAGATTGGTTTTAGGCTGCAATATAAGCAAGACAAGAGGCGGTATTTATCGAGTAAACCGTTTGTGCTGGTTGATAGGGTCACGACGCGCAGAATACAAGATTTGCTGGCCGGTTACACCAAATCAGAAATTCGAATGGCGTGTAAATCGCAGCGGCATTTATTACAGAAAAAGAAACAGTTCACAATTGAGACTGTTAAGAAATTGGTACATGGCTTGAAAATTAGTGACCAATTTGTGCTCGATAGGTTGGCCGAAGCCGATGGTACTACTGGGATTAGAGTGGTGTGGCTGCCTGTAAGATCCAAAACAGTTGATTTTTCCAAGACTGTTAATCTAAGAGTTGATAAGCATCAAAGTTTTACAGCCAACGGAATTATAACTCATAATTGTCAGATCGAACGGACACTCTATAAGTTCCGATCCCGTCCGCATTGCAGAGTATGTTATAATCCCGATCGTCCTATAGATTCAGCGTTGTATTTGCCCGGAGATGTTGAATATGGCATAATTAACTACGAGGAATTGTTTATCTGGCTTGGGATGAAGAGGGAGAAATATCCGGATAATTATTTGGACCTTTTCAAGTGTAATTGGCGCAATAGGCAGTTTCCTCCCGGCAAAGCGAAGCAGGCTAAGGCTGTGCAGCGGCTTGGCCATAATTGTCCACACTGCAAGACTATACTAGAGGCAGAACCAGTAGTTACACCGTTGCAGGGTCGGTTTGGGGGCTCTGCTACTATCTTGTTCAGGGGCAATTCCAAGGTTTTTAACATGTGGTGCTTGAATAAATCAGAAATGGTCCTTAGTGACAATGGACCGATTACTATTAGTGAAGCCATAGATAAATCAAAAGTGTCTTCATGCGCCATTTATGGTCTTGAAGGATTATCTAAAATCGTTAATCATTTTTCCCGTGGTATTACCAAAACGCTCAAGCTAAAAACCTTGCTGGGGTATGAAATAGAATGTAGTCCAGAGCATCGTTTTTATTGCTTGAAATCAGATGGGCCGACTTGGATAGAGGCGAAAGATCTTCGTGAGGATGATTTACTGGGAATACAATATGACCAACGATTTTTT
>Ga0307379_10003174_pt1 | contig 23981 bp, 19 predicted proteins | sample UN2MG_FD_202237 | JGI IMG/M metagenome (GOLD analysis project Ga0307379, IMG submission 202237) | Soil microbial communities from Risofladan, Vaasa, Finland - UN-2 | ecosystem: Environmental > Terrestrial > Soil > Coastal area > Acid sulfate soil | place: Finland: Risofladan, Vaasa | collected...
CCGGTATCGCGGTGTGCGTCTGGTCGACCGGCACGATCCTGGCCAAGTACATCGACATGGGCAGCTTGGCGATCGGCTTCTACCGATTCGCCTTCTTCGCCCTGGTGCTGATCGCCTGGATGCAGCTTCACGGGACGCCGTTCCGGCTGCGCGTCATCCGTGACGCGATGTGGGGTGGCATTGCGCTCGGCGCGGACATCGCCCTGTTCTTCTCGGCGGTGAAGCTCACGAGCATCGTCAACGCCACGATCATCGGTTCGATGCAACCGATCGTCGTCGGCGTGATCGCGGCGCGGTTCTTCGGGGAGAAGATCGGGCCGCGCAACATCGCGTGGTCCGCAGTGGCGCTGGCCGGGACCATCGTCGTCGTAGCGTCGGGCGCCGACAACGGCACGACCGACCTGCGCGGCGACCTCCTCGCGCTCGCCGCGATGCTGTCATGGAGCGCGTATTTCATCGCGTCGAAGAACTCGAAGAAGAAGATGACCTCGACCGAGTTCACCGCCGGAACCGCCTTGTGGACCATGGCGATCTGCGCCCCACTCGGTCTTGTGTTCGGGCAGGACATGTCGTGGCCGTCCGCGACCAACTGGGGGTGGTTGGTGCTGATGGCGGTCACGTCGGGGCTGATCGGCCACGCGATGATGAACTGGTCGCTCGTGCGGATCCCGTTGTGGGTCGGCTCGACGTTCACGTTGCTGATCCCCGTCTTCTCCGCGCTGCTTGCGTGGGTCGTGTTCGACGAGACCGTCACCGCAACGCAAGCGGTGGCAATGGCGGTGGTGATCGGAGCGCTCGCTGTCGTCGTGCGCAACCAGTCCGCCCCGGCGCCCGTCGACGCAAGCGTGACGTCTGGGGTCTGACCTCAGACGTTTCGGGTTGGTTACCCTGCGGTGGTGTTCGATCTGAGCGGCGTCGAGTTGGTGGGGTATCTGGCCTCGGCGCTCGTCGTGCTGGCGCTCACGATGACGTCGGTCGTTCGGCTGCGGATGGTGTCGCTCGCCGGGTCGATCACGTTCTTCGTGTACGGCACGTTGATCGACGCGATCCCGATCATGATCACCAACGGCGCGATCGCCGTGATCAACGTGTGGTTCCTCAGAAAGGAGTTCGCCTCCGGAGGCCCCCACGGCCGCGACCTCGGCGTGTCACACATCCGTTCAGATTCACCGTTCCTGGCGGACTTCATCGCGTTCCACCTGATCGACATCCACCGGTCCCAACCCGACTTCTACGTGCCGACCGGGGACGAGGTCGTGACGCTGCTGCTCAACCGTGACGGCCTCCCGGCCGGACTGCTGATCGGCCGGCAACACGGATCGACGCTCACGATCGACCTCGACTACGTGCTCGGCCCCTACCGCGACTCGCGCCTCGGACGGTGGCTGTACGGCCCGGGCGCCGACGTGTTCCGCACGGACGGCATCGATCTGCTGCGCAGCGCCGGTGTCACCGACGTCCATCGCAAGTACCTTGTACGCGTCGGCTTCCACCCTTCCACCGAAGACCCCGACCTGTACACGCTCTCGCTCTGATCGCTTACATCGCGGGTCTGACCCGTGATGTAATCCGGCGGTCAGGCGATGACCGGCACGGACGCCATGGCATCGGCGATGACCGAGTCGGGCAGGTCGAAGTCGACCATCTCGCCGGACAGGTACTTCTCGTAGCTCGCCAGATCGAGGTGGCCGTGGCCGCACAGCGCGGTGAGAATCACCTTCTCCTCACCGGACTCCTTGCACGCCAACGCCTCGCGGATCGCTGCCGCGATCGCATGCGTCGGCTCGGGCGCCGGCACGATCCCCTCGGTCCGGGCGAACTGCAGGGCACCGGCGAAGCACTCGCGCTGCGGAATCGCGATCGCCTCGACAAGACCCTCGTTGTAGACGTGTGACACCAGCGGGCTCATGCCGTGATAGCGCAGACCGCCCGCGTGGATCGGCTCGGGGATGAACGTGTGGCCGAGCGTGTGCATCTTCATCAAGGGGGTCATACCGGCGGTGTCGCCGAAGTCGTAGCGGTACTCGCCCTTCGTCAGTGTCGGACACGCAGCGGGCTCGACGCAGCGGATCGTGGGGTTGATCTTCCCGGCGAGCTTCTCGCGCAGGAACGGGAAGGCAAGGCCACCGAAGTTCGAGCCGCCCCCCGTGCAGCCGACGAGTACGTCGGGTACCTCATCGACCTTGGCCAGCTGCAGGAGCGCCTCCTCGCCGATGATCGTCTGGTGCAGCAACACGTGGTTGAGCACCGAGCCGAGCGCATAGCGCGCATTCGGGTCGGCGACACACATCGCCACCGCCTCGGAGATCGCGATGCCCAGCGAGCCGGGATGGTCGGGATTCTCGGCGAGCAACGAGCGCCCGAACTCAGTGAGCTCCGACGGGCTCGAGTGCAGCGTCGCTCCCCAGATCTCCATCATCGTCTTGCGGTAGGGCTTCTGACGGTACGACGCTGCGACCTGCCAGATCTCGCATTCCATCCCGTACTGCGCCGTCGCGAACGCGAGCGCAGAGCCCCATTGACCCGCGCCGGTCTCTGTCGTCAGCTTCGTGATGCCTTCCTGGTGGTTGTAGTAGGCCTGCGGAACGGCCGTGTTCGGCTTGTGTGAACCAGCCGGGCTGACGCCTTCGTACTTGTAGTAGATGCGCGCCGGGGTGTCGAGCAACGCTTCCAGTCGGTGCGCACGGAACAGTGGGCTCGGCCGCCACAGCTTGTACACGTCGAGCACACCACCCGGAATGTCGACGTAGCGTTCGGTGGTGACTTCCTGCTCGATGAGCGCCATCGGGAACAACGGCGCAAAATCGTCGGGGCCCGCAGGTTCATGTGTACCGGGATGCAACGGCGGCGGCGGCGGTGTCGGCAGGTCGGCGATCAGGTTGTACCACTGGGTGGGCATCTCGGATTCGTCGAGATGAATCTGGTGCGGGACGTTGGAAGCCATGATCGGCTCACCGTAGTCAGGTACCGTTCGCTCACGCCCACACGAACGAGGACGATCCGTTGTTCAACAGCAAGAAGAAGAAGCAGGCTGCGGCCGCCGAGGCTGCGCAAGCCGCCGAACTGAAGGCGCAGCTCGACTCGTCACTGGCCGAACGTGACGCCCTCGAGCAGCGCATCGCCACCCTCGACGAAGCAAACGCACACCTCGACTCGCGCCTCACGGCCCTCGACCAGGGGATCGGAGCGATCAGCGAGGAGCTCGTCAAGCTGTCGTCGACGAGTGGCGCCACCGATCAGCAGCTGCGCTCGATCGATGACCGCCTGACGGCGGCCGATATCCGGGTCGACGCAATCAGTCACCGGCTCGGCGACGTCGAGTTGCGCGCCGATGACCTCGACGAGATCAACGCCCGCCTCGAATCGTTCACCGCGACGCCGTCCTCCACGACGCCTCCGCCACCGCCGCCACCAGCGACCGACCACCACGCGTCGTCCGTGCCTCCTCCTCCCCCGCCACCTGTCGGTGATGACACCGACGATCGAGACGAGCGGATCGCAGAACTGCGAGCGCAGCTCGACGCGCTCACCGAACAGACGTCATCGATCGACGCGCGCGTCACCAGCGTGTCGATCGAACTCGCGAACCAGCTGACCGAGTTGGGCAACGACATCGACGAGTTGAACCGACGCCGCAGCGAACCGTCAGAGCTGGGCGCGACCACCGAGATCGACACCGCCGAACTCGAGGCACGGATCGCTGACCGCCTCGATACGGCGATGGAAGACGTGCTGGATTCGACCGAACGTCTCGCCGCCGAACAGGCCCGCTACGAGATCCAGTTCCGCGCCGACCTGGCCGAGTTGGCCGAACGCTTCCGCCGCACCTGAACGCCCGGCTCAGGGCAGATTGATGATCGCGAAGGCGTCATCGATCAGGCCGCGTGCTTCATCGACCTTTTCCTGATACAGACCGAGATCGCCTGCCTCGAGCGCGGCGTCGGCCTCGGCGAACGCCACGTTGGCCTGCTCGAGCAGATCGATCGGATCATCGCCTGACGCGCCGGGGTCGGGCTCGGGAGGCGGACGGTCGGTCTCCTCACCACCTTCGTCACCGGGCTCGGTCGGTTCGTCGATCGCGTCACCGATGTCGCTCTCGAAGCCGGGGAACAACGCTGCGAGCGCCTCGCTCACCGTGGCCTCCAGCACCGAGCGGTCGTTGTACGACACGATCACCGCTCGATACTCGGTCACGGACGACACCTGCGCGGAGTTCTGCGGGACCGACACGTAGTAGGGCCGCACATAGATCAATCCGTCGGCAACCGGGATCAGTTGGAGATCACCGAAGGCCACCTGGGTGCCGCCGTCGCCGACATTGTCGAGTGAGATCCGTCGCGAGATCTCCTCGGTCGACTCAGCTTGACCAGCCACGCGCAACGGCCCGTCGGGAAGTCGCCCATCGACCTCTTCGACGATGTAGGTCGTGAGTTTGCCGTACGTGTCCGGAGCGCTCGATGCCGTCATGTAGGCCTGCAGCTCGGTTCGCTGGTCATTCGTCGAGAACGGCACGAACGGACGCAGGATCACGAAGTCCTCATCTGCCGGCTGGCCCGGCGTCGCCGTGTTGAACATCGTGTAGTACGGGATGAATCGGCTGGCGTTCGACTCGTCGGCGAAGGTGCTCTGCGCAGCGGTCTGTGTTGCGTCACCGTTGACCGATGCGGACGGCGCTGCCGACTGCGTCGGCTCGGTGCCGGGAGCCTGCGCCACCGACCACGCCCCGACCCGCTGGAAGAACTGATCGGGGGCGATGCGGTACTTCGAGTAGACGTCGGTCTGGATCCGGAAGAGGTCTTCGGGGTATCGCAGGTTGTCGACGAGCTCCTCGGGCATCTCGCTGAACGGCGTGAACAGGTCGGGGAACGCGCCACGCCAGGCCCGCAGAATCGGGTCCTGTTCGTCGACGACGTAGAACGTGACCTCGCCGGTGTAGGCGTCGACGACCGCCTTGACGCTGTTGCGCACATAGTTGTCGTTGTCGTCGAGGCCCGACTGCGGTGAACGCTGCACGTCGCCGATGCGCTGACCGTACGGATACCGCGAGGAGGTCGTGTAGGCGTCGGTCACCCACACGACGCGACCGTCGACCGCGACCGGATAGGGGTCAGCGTCGTAGGACAAGAACGGAGCAAGCTTGTCCAAACGGTCGTTGATGCCGCGTACCCACAGCATCTGCGAGTCGTCCTGGATGCCGCCGAAACCGAGCACGTTGTAATCGAGGAATGCCAATGCGAATGCCGCACGCCGCGTGAACGAGCTCATCTCGACACCCAAGGTGCCCTCGTACTGGTGAGGTTCGTCGCACTCACGCTCGGTCGAGCTGGTGTTGGCGATCGCGTACCCGGTGAGGATCTCGCTGAAGTACAGCTCCGGGCGCTCCAACTCGACGGTGCGGTAGTCGGGGCGTTGGCTCTCGAGCACGCGGCCGGCCGGAGCGACGACCAATCCACAACCACGGGTGTTGATCAGGTGCAGACCCTGCCAGCTCTTGTTGGTCACGCCTGCGAGGTCGAGCTCACGCGCTGCCACCAGCACCTCTTCGGGGTCGCCGTCGCGCGAGTCCTCGAGCACGTACCGGTCGACGTCGAGGTCGTCGATGGTGAGCCCGGCGACCTCGCCTCGGTCGACGAGGAAACGGGACTGCATCTCCTCGGGGTTGAGCAGACGCACGTTCTCCAACGGGGCGACGTCATCCTCGACGTCGTTCACATTGAGCGACCCGAAGCTGATCGTGCGGACGTCGACGTCGGTGAGGTTCAGCGCCTCGCGGGTGGCCTCGACGTTTCGGCCGATGTAGGTCTGTTCACGTTCCTGCTGGTTCGGGTTGACCACCAGTGCCTGCACGACCGCCGGGTAGATCACACCGCCGACCAACGCCACGACGAGCCAGAGCGCCGACGCGATCAACGGCATCCGGAACGATCCGGTCTTGACGACGGACAGGTAGAGCCCAGCGGTGAGCAGCGCGATCAGAATCAGCAGCATGATCGCAGGAAGTTGAGCGTTGACGACCGAGTAGGTCGCGCCCTGCACGATGCCGGTCTGGTTGTTGGTGACGTCGTAGCGGTCGAGCCAGTAGTCGCCCGCCTTGACGACGGCGAGCACTGCGAGCAGCACCGCCAGGTGCGCTTTGGTGGCCTGGCGCACGACCGGCACCGGCGACACGAACACCACGCCGCCGTTGAGGATGTGCGCCGCCGCGGTGAGCAGCAACACGACGATCAGGGCCGCGAACAGCCAGTTGAGGACGAACGACAGGAACGGCAGCTGGAACACGTAGAAGCCGATGTCGGCGTTGAACTGGGCATCGGCGATACCGAACTCGCGCGCGTTGCGGAACAACAGCCAGTCCTGCCAGAGGGCCACGGCGGGCAGCGCCAGCAGAAGCGCGAACAGCAGCGCGATGCCGTAGCGAACGATGCGGAGCCGCTGGCCGAACAGCTCGTGGAATCGTTCCACGTAGGGGTGCACATTCGCCGGGAAGTGTGACGGCGCGGCCCGGTCGGCGATGAAGAGGTTGAGCCCAGCGATCACCGCGAATGCGAGGAAGAACACGCCGAACAACGTGAGTTTTGCGGTCAGGACACCCCAGAACACATCGTTGCGGCCGAGCGCGTCGTGCCAGAGGTAGTCGACGTAGAACCGGGCGATCGCTCGGCCGAAGATCAAGACGAACAGGAACAGTCCGCCGATCACGATCAGGATCCCGCGTCCGCTGATCCGACGACGTGGACGGTCGACCGACAGGTCAGATGAGCGCCGCATTGGCGCCGACACTAACGGTCAGCGGGCAGCAAGATGCATCGGCAGCCGAAGTGCGCCGGCGGGAACCGATGGCCCGTCGGGAATGCATCACCGGCAGCGAGCGCGCCACCAAGGGTGTTGTCATCGCAGTCGGCGCACACCGTGTGCGACGGATCTGCAGTCCAATCGACGGCGGTGCCCGCCTCGAACGCGGTGAACACGCCATGGCCGTGCGACGCCCGAACCACATCGTCGAGCTGCTCGTCGATGTGCTGCGTCTTCCACTCGCGATACACCGATCGCACCCGCTTCGCGATGCCTGCGTTGTCGCCATCGCCGTCGGCAACGCATCGCTCGAGTCGCTCGCGTAGCGGCACGATCAGCCACTCGTCGAGGACGGCGTCGCCTGCCTCCACCGCCTTGGTGGCATCGGCCTTCTTGATCTTGGCGACGCGGCCGGGACTGACGAGCGACGCGCCGGCGTTCGCTGCTGCGAGGAGATCGTCGGCGATGGCCACCCGGTAGCGGCTGAGGTGTTCGGCCGGAGCCGGCAACAGATCGGACACTGCCCGGACCGGTTCGCGCCGGCGCAGCCCGTCGAGCACCTCGTTCTGCTCGTCGGCCAGCACCCGCTTCAGCTTCTTCGCGCTCGCAACGATCAACGGGGTGAGGTCGGCATCGCGCTGGTCGAACGGCGTCGCCTCGGCGACCTCGTCACCAGCGAGCGCCGGCTCGTCGTCGGACGCCATGGCGACGTCCGCCGGCCGGTCCGCCATGGCGACATCCGCTGGTTCATCGACCAGATCGTCATCGGATTCGACCGCAACGAGCGAGGCATCGGCGCGGAGGCGGGCGAACAGGTCGACCACGACGTCGTCGCGAGCCTCGACGACCGCTTCCCCTTCGACCTGACCTTCTTCGACGATCACGTCCTCGCCGATCTGGTCCTCGTCGACGACAACCTCATCGCCGGCCTGATCGTGCTCGTCTGCTTCCTCGGCGGCGACCTGGAGGTTCTCGACGACTGCGTCCTCGTCCGTCTGCTCGTCGGCGGCCGGCGCCTCGACGACATCTGCCACGGCGTCGGCCTGGTCGTGCTCGGCCACCTCGGCGACCTCGGCGACCTCGGCAGTCTCAGTCGGATCTGCCACGTCGTCGGCGACCTCGTCGTTCACCGATGCGTCGTCAGATGGCCCGTCGGCAGGGCGGGGGCCGTTCGGCACCATCACCGGCACCGGGCCCGTCGTTGGAGACAGGTTGACGTATTCGTCGGGCTCACCGAGCGGCTGGAGTTCGGAGACGACGTCGACGGCGACGAGCCGCGCTCGCTCGAACGACTGCATCAGACGGTCGCGACCGAGCAGCAGCTGCTCGATCTGCTCGCGAGCGAGCTCGCGACGGCGGGCGAGTTCGCTCAGCACGCGCTCGCGATAGGCGCGTGCTTCGTTGACCATCTCGCGGCCCTGCTGCTTGGCCATCGACAGCTCGGCTTCGGCATCGGTGGCCGCATCGGATCGACGACGTGAGGCCTCGATCTCGGCCTCCTCGCGCATGCGGGCGGCCTCGTCGCCTGCCTCGCTCAACAGCTGCGCAGCGCTCAGCTCGGCCTTCTGGCGGATCTCTGCAGCACTCTCGCGGGCGGTGGTCAACACTCGTGCGGTCTCTTCGCCGAGCAACCGGGTCAGGGCCTGCTCGTCGAGCTGCGCCGAGGCCAGGTCGGGACTGGACTGCGCGGTGCGGAGCTCACGCTCGAGGAAGCGCTCACGCTCCTGCAGCCGTCCGAGCTCGGCGGCCACCATACGCAGAAAGTCGCGGACCTCTCCCTGGTCGAAACCACGGCGGCCGGTACCGAAGGCGGCGTCGGCAACCGACGCCGGTGACGACGGATCCGGGCGAGCGAAGGACATGGCCATGGCGCAACGCTACGCACCCAGCGCGCGCAGATGGTGGCAATCAGTCAGCTCACGGTGACGAGCGGGTCGCCACCCAGCTCCTCGAGCACCGCGAGGGCCTCGTCGAGCGTCGCCACGGGGATGATCTCCACCTCGCCGCGGCCCGCATCCTCGAGCCGCTGAAGCCGCTCAGGGTCGTCGAGTTCCGACTGTGACGCAGGCACCAGGAACACCCTCACACCGTTCTGGTGCACCGCCGAGACCTTCTGGGTGAGCCCGCCGATCGCTCCCACACTGCCATCGAGTGAGATCGTTCCGGTCACCGCCACCTCTTGCCCACCGGTGAGATCACCTGGCGACAGCTCGTCGATCATCGCGAGCGTGAATGCCAAGCCGGCCGACGGACCGCCGATGTCATCGGTACGGATGTCGACCTCGAACGGGAGCGTGATTGCACGAGTGTCGAACGGGACGAACCCGACGATCGTCCGTTCCGGATCGTCGGGTGACGCCGACAACTCGACGGTCACCTCCTGTTCGCCCTCGCCAGGACGATCGATCAACAACTCGATGCTGTCGCCCGGCTCCTTGTCGGCAAGGACGGCGCTCAGGTCCTCGACCGATTCGAGCGGGAGGCCCTCGGCCTCGAGAATCCGGTCTGCCGGATCGATCTGCTCGTCGGACGGGAACCACTCGGCGCACTCCCCGTCGTCGCCCGGTGTCTTGCACAACACGTCCTGCACGATCACCTCACCCGGGGTGATCTCGACGTCGAAACCCAGCGTGGTCAACGCGACGTACTGCGCCTCCTGCTCGGCGGTCCGCATCATCTGCAGATTGAACTCTCGGCGCTGGCTCGGCGTGCGCACGCCGAACTTGTCCTCCTCGGTCAGGAAATCGATCGCCGGGTCGTCACGACCGGCGAACCACGACAGCACGGACTGGCTCGGCGAGGTCACCGTGACGAAGTGGAAATCGTTCGACGTCTCGTACCGCTCGACTCCCTCGGGGAGCTCGCCGAACTCGATCCGATCGTTCACCCGGTCGGCCGACGCCGGCGTGAGCGCAAAGGGAGTCGGCTCCATCTCACCCGTGCGCCGGCTCTCCTTATCGGACACCAGCGTCGATGGCAACAACGAGGCCAAGCCGATCACCGCGAGGATCACGAGGCCCGCTCCGGCGATCACCCACGCCCACCACCTGTTGCGCGGAGCCGTCGAGTCATCCTCGTTCGGTACGATGTCGGTTGTCGTGTCGGTCACGGATCTCACCACTCAGGCTGCCTGGATGGCCGGACTCGCACTACTCGCGCTCGTCCTGGCGGGCTGGCGCAAGAATGCCAGAGCAGCGACCAGAATCCCACGCGGCGAGCCGATTCTCCGTCGGCCGTGGGAGCCAATCCCGATCGCGGAGACCACGACCTCGCTGTACAAGCGGCCAGGGCCCCTGCGCCGACTGTGGGCCGCCGTCGCCGGGTCGGCGCTCGCTGTGGTGATCGGCGCCGTCTTCGCTGTCGTCATCGCGTTCGGCACCGGTTGGCTCGTCATCACCCTCACCGACTTGTTGAAGCAGTGAGCGAACCTGGCGTTCGCGCCATGGCCATCGCGGGCCACACGGGAGACGCTCCGACAGCCCGTGCGGGCCTGAGCTCGACGGATCCCGCCGTGAAAGCCGCTGCGCTGGGCGCCCTGGAACGACTCGGTGCGCTCGACACCGACACACTCGCCGCGGCGTTGAGTGACTCCGACGTCATCGTTCGACGACGAGCCGCCGAGATCTCCGCAGCGCACCCGTCGGTCGATCTGCTCGCCAGCCTCGACGATGCCGACGATCGCGTCGTCGAGGTCGCGGCGTGGGCGTGTGGCGAACACGAGTCGCGACGCGACGCGATCGTCGAGCGTCTCGTCGCATTGGCCGGGGCCGCCGACGATCCGCTGGTGCGCGAGTCCGCAGTTGCTGCGCTCGGAGCAATCGGCGACGAGCGTGGGCTCGCGTCGATCCTCGCCGCGTGCAGCGACAAGCCGGCTGTGCGCCGGCGCGCTGTGCTGGCGCTCGCCCCATTCGACGGGCCCGAGGTGGAGGCCGCCGTCGACCAAGCGTTGCTCGATCGCGACTGGCAGGTCCGCCAAGCAGCCGAAGACCTCCGCCGCGCCCAGTCCTGAGCCCTTCCGCCAGCAAACCCACGTTTGCGTCGGGGTTCGGGTGGACCGCCTCACCTGAACCCCGACGCAAACGTGGGTTTGCAGGGTTCAGAGCGTGTAGCGGTAAACGTTCGTTTCGCGAGGCTCGAACCCGATGCGGCGATACAACCGATTCGCCGCCTCGCGGGACGGGCGGCTCGTCAGACTCACGTCCTTTGCTCCCCGCGACCGGGCCTGATCCAGTGCTGCCCGATTGAGCATCTCGCCGACACCGTGGCCACGGGCGTCGGCATCGACGACGACGTCCTCGATCCAGGCCTTGGTCCCGGTCGGAATCCGATAGAACGCGAGCGTCAGGCTGCCGAGGATCCGTCCGTCGACCCGAGCGACGAACAGCACGGTGTCCTCGCTGCCGACCAATGCCGTCAGATGATCGCGTGACGGCGGGGGTGACGATGACGACAGCTGTGGGATCAACCTGTTGAACGCCTCGATCAGCTCATCGTCGACGGCGTGCACCTCGACGACGACCGCAGCGCCATCGCCAACTTCGATTGGATTCGTCTGCTCACTCACCTCCACCGACGCTAGTGCGTGTCGCCGATAGCGTGACGGCCGTGGGAACCGAGCACGTACGTTGGCTGGCGGAACCGAACCTCAACCGCCCGGTGCTCGTTGCGGCGTTCACGGGCTGGAACGATGCAGGTGACTCGGCGTCGATTGCCCTGCGCACGATGATCGAGGCGTGGGGTGCCCAGGCGCTCGCAGAGATCGATCCCGAGGCGTTCACCGACTTCGCCACCGTGCGCCCCCACGTTCGGCTCGACGAACACCAGCACCGGTCGATCGTGTGGCCGACGGTCGGCGTCTGGTCCGTCTCGCTTCCCGGCACCGACGTCATCATGGTGCTCGGCCCCGAGCCCGCGCTGCGCTGGAGGCTGTTCTGCGAGCAGATCGAGGGCATCGCAGAAGCGTTCGACGTGACGATGGCGATTTCGCTCGGGGCATTGCTGGCCGACGTGCCGCACTCGCGTCCCGTGCCGCTGATCGGCACGGCCACCGACGATCTGCTCATCGACCGTTTCGAGCTGCGCCGCTCGCAATACGAGGGGCCGACCGGCATTGTCGGTGTGCTCCACGACGCACTGCACAACAGCGGCATGGCCACGGCGTCGCTCTGGGCAGCCGTACCCGGCTACGCATCACAGATCGCGTCGCCAAAGGCCGCAATGGCGCTCGTCGAGCGGGCCTGCTCGATGATCGGCACTCCGGCCCCACTGTCACACCTCGCTACCGAGGCCGCTGCCTACGACGCACAGGTGGCAGCGATGATCGGCGACGACGAGGACATGATCGAGTACTTGTCACGTCTCGAGCAGCTCACCGACGAAGAAGCCGACGACGATGACGACATGTCGTCGGACGCACCGCTCGACCCGGACGCGCTGGTCGAAGAGGTCGAGCAGTTCCTTCGCGACCGCGACCCGGACTGACATTCGCGACCGGAGCACTCGACGCGGGTCGACGTGGTCAGTCGGTTCGCCAAACCGGCGACCGTACGGCGTCGAACGTCGCCGGCGACTCGACGCCGGCGATCGCTTCGAAGGCCATCGAACCCCACCACTGGGCGCCGGCGGTCGCCTCGGGCAATGCGTCGTGCGCGAACCAGCCGACGTCGGCCGTCTCGAGGGGATGCGGTGTCAGCTCGCCACCGGTGGCACGGCAGTGGAACAGCAGCATGTACATCCCGAACCGACTGAAGCCCATGCGCTGACCGTCGACGACGCCGAGCAACCGCAGCGGTTCGCAGTCGATCCCGGTCTCCTCGCTCACTTCCTTCACCGCCACCTCGGCCGGCGAATAGCCGACGTCGGCCCAGCCAGTCGGATAGAGCCAGATCCCGGAGTCCTTGCGCTGGACGAGCAGGATCTCGCCGGCGTCGTTGCCCACGATCGCTCCCACGGCAACTTTGGGGGTGACGTATCCCGGCACGCCCTCACCGATCGATTCCATCCACTCCTGCACGAAGTGATCGGTCTCGCGTTGCACAGCGATCGCCTCGTCGGCAGCCTCGCGCGCCTGATCGATCTCGATGGCTGCGGCCTTGATGTCGCCGGCGATGTGGAGGACCTCCTCGTACCGCTCACGCTCGTAGAGGTTCTCGGTGAAACCCATTCCGGTGCGGGCGATCGCCGCCAGCGACTCGCTCCATCTCGCCAGATCTCGTGCGCTCGCCGTCACGGCGCTCACGTTACGGCATCGACGATCACGTGACAGCGTGGAGCAACGCTCGGTGGATCTCCTTGCGGTACGCCGCCTCGGTGACGAGCTTGCCGTCGGCGCGAACGTAGAACGTGTCGACGACTTCCATCCCGATCGTCTGCACCGTCGCATGGCGGATGTCAAGACCCAGTTCGCCGAGCGCTTTGGAAATTCGATGCAGAATCCCGATCTTGGTGACGGCTCGCACGACGATGACCGTGGCATTGCTCGATGCCGCATCGTCGAACACGACCGATGGCGGCCCCGGTGCTGCCGCTTGGGTTCGACGACGGCGCCGATACGTCGCGGCGCGTTCGGCCAGTCTCGCCTCGATCGCCAATCGATGCTCGAGCGAGCGCACCAGGTCGCCCTTGACGGCACGCCAATTGATCCCGCCGTCCGGCACCACGATGCGGAACTGCGATGCCGCCATGCCGCCCTCGTCGGAGTGCGCCTGTGCGGTGACGACGTCGAGTCCATGCAGCGACAACACCCCGGCGACCCGGCTGAACGTGCCTGAAGCGTCGGGGCTGACCACGGTGATCACGTCGCCGACTCGCGAGATGTCGAGTTCTCCTGCTGCCATCACGGCGAGCGTCTCGGCGTCCGGGAACAGACGCCAGGTCACCTCGGCGACGTCGCCGCCGCCGAGCACATGACGAACTCGCGCCGCGAGCTCGTTGACCAAGCCTTCCTTCCAGTCGCCCCACGCCGACGGCCCGGTGGCCAATGAGTCGGCCTCGGTGAGTGCATGGAGCAGGTCGAGCACGTCGACGGTGCCAACGGCGGTTGCCACCTGTTCGATCGTGGCCGGGTCGGTGAGGTCGCGACGCATCGCCACGTCGGGGAGGAGGAGATGCTGCTCGACCATCGTCACCAGGATCTCGACGTCGGCAGGCACGAGGCCGAGCTTCGGGCCGACCGTGCGAATGAGGTCCATTCCGACCACGGTGTGGTCGCCCGGATAGCCCTTCCCGAGATCGTGGAACAACGCGCCGAGCACGAGCAGGTCGGGTCGACTCACACGGTGAGCGAGGTCCGCAGCGTTTGCGGCCGCCTCCCAGAGGTGCCGGTCGACGGTGAAGCGGTGGTATGCGTTGCGTTGGGGCCGAGATCGTACCGGTGCCCATTCAGGAAGGAGTCGTGCGACGAGATCGCGTTGGTCCAGGGACTCCAGCACAGGGATCGCCTGGTGACCCTCGAGGAGCAGCGCGATGAGATCGTCCGTGGCGCCCACGGGCCAGTTTCCGGGCCATCCCCCAACGTCATCGTGCAGGCGGTCGAGCGTGGCCCGGCCGATCCGGCAACGATGCCGTGCCGCTGCAACTGCGGTCTGCAGGACCAAGGTGGCATCGCTCCCCGGATCGGCGTCGGGGGCCAGTTCGATCTCGCCGCCGCGCAAGATCACGCCCGGAGCCACCGCTCGATCTGGCTCGGAAGCGACCGGGGCGACCGCACGACCCCAGTTCTCGTCGCACAGCCATGCGATCGTTCGACCCGCGGCAGCGACGTCGGCCATCAACTCATCGGCATCGCGCCAGCCCCCCGCTGCTGCTGCCGCGTCCTGATCTTCCAGTCTCAGCACGTCACCGGCACGATCCGTCGCGAGGTGCAACGCCACGCGAGCGCGCAGCAGCACGTCGTAGGAGCGATCGAGGTCGATCAGATCCTCGGCGATCAGCTCGAGACCGGCCTCCTGCGCCCACCACAACGACTGGACGTCGCGGAGCCCACCGTGGCCGTCCTTCAAGTCGGGCTCGAGGCGGTACGCAACGTCGCCGGCGGACTCCTGTCGCACCCGCACACGATCGCGCAGCTCCGCGAGGTGCTTCGTGCGATGACTGCGCCACGAGTCCAGGCCGAGCGCGATCACCTGCGCCGTCAGTTCGTCGTCGCCGGCAAGCGGGCGTGCGGAGACGAGCGCCGTTGCCGAGTCGAGATCGGTCTTGGCGAGATCGAGCTGCTCGTCGATCCGTCGCACGGCGTGACCGAGTTTCACGCCCGAGTCCCACAGTGGATACCAGATCGCACTCGCGATCGGCTCGACCTCCCTGGCGACCTTTTTCGACTTGACGTCGTGGACGAGCAACAAATCGAGATCGCTCTGCGGGGCCAGCTCGCCGCGTCCGTACCCGCCGATCGCCAGGAGTGCGACCCTGCCCGACGGACGGGCGGTCTGCACCACCGCTTCGTCGAAGATCGCCGCTACCCACTCGTCGGTGATGTCCGCCAGCGCTCGGCAGTAGTCGCGCCCTGGGCGGGCGACCGCGCCGGCCGCCAGTCCGAGGTGTTCCGAACGAACCGCGGACGTCACGGAACGATGTCGGCGGCCAGTCCGATGGACACCAGACGCAGCGCGTCGGCGGACGTGGTGGCAACCAGTGAGAGGACATCGTCGGTGGCGTCGATCTCGAGATCATACGTGACGGTTGCTCCCTCGGCCCCGACGCTGACGAAGTCGTCAGCGTCACCGACAGCAGCTCCGTTGACCGTGATCTCGCTGGGCCCCGAACCGCTCGCCGCAGCTTGCAGGAGCAGGCTCAACGGGCGCAGTGGCGTCTCCGGTGTCACAGAACCGCCGATCGGAATGTCGACGCTCAGAGGCGCGTCGGGAGTAGCGACCTGATCAGGGCGAACCACGACGAAGAGGCGAGGCCGTCCGGCCCTCGACTCGGTGATCACCGTCAAGGTCCACGATCCGTTGCCGGACTCATCGCTGCTCGGCGCTCGCACCACTGTGTAGTTGCCGCCGCCGGCCGCACGGACGAGATCGGTGACGTCGGCGACCGATCGGAACCCCGACGCGTCCTGGGTCTCGGACGTCACAGCGCCGGGTCCGGTGGTCAGCGTTCCGCTCGGGGGTGCGACGTCGCCGGCCGACACGCTCACCGCCGTCGACGACCCCGCGGCGATCAGTCCGACCGAGTCAGCCCAGTCAGCGTCGGCGCGATCACCCTCCCACACCAGCAACGCCCGCTCGACGGTGTCATTCGTCGGGAGTTGGACGAGGGCCGCCGATGCGTTGCGTTCCCCGCTGGTACAAGTCGGCGACGGCGCGCACGACCCGAGCGTCGCGCCGCCGGTTCGAAGCTCGCCACGACCGACCTGCCCGACCAAGAGTCCTGGAACGAACTCGACCGGCACGTCGAGGACGTCGGAGCGGATGCTCGGCACCACCACCAATCGATCCGGCACGTCGACCTCCACCGTGAATCGCAGCGACATCTCAGCCGTCGCTCCCGCCGGCAGCTCGAGCGCGCATCGTGCGCCGTCGGCCTGGTCGCCGACACAGGTGCCGGCCCCGCGCAGGAGCCGATCGAACGCGACGCCAGGCGAGGCACGCACGAGGAACCCGACGGATGCATCCTCGGTGTCGTTGTTGGTGAGCGCGAGATCGATGGTGCCGGTGGCTCCCGCATACACGGGGGCCGGCGCCGACAAGAACAGCCCGAGGTTGAGCGCCCGTCCACCGGGTACGTAGACCGCGCCCTGCGGCGCGCCGGGGAAGATCAGTTCGATCTGATTGGGAAGCGCCTCTGGCCCTGCGCCCGGCCCTCCGGGCACGGTGGTCGCGCTCGACGGGTCGGTTGTCGGCGCCACGCGTTCGAGCAGGTCGGCAAGTTCGGAGTCGAGGCCGCCGAAGGGCTCTCGCACGAACAAGGCTGCCCCGAGCAGTGCGAGGACGACCGCAGCGACCGCCCCGACTCGCGCCAATCGACGATCACGGTCGGATCGACGGGTGGCCAAGGCTGCGGCACCGATAGCGATGGCTGCAGCGCCGATGATCACTCGGTAGCGATGGGCATCGACGCCCACGAGGCCCGGAACGATCGCAGCAGGTGTCACTTCGGCCAGACGGTCGATGATGTCGAGGCGCCGACCGCAGGCTGTGCATCCGTCCGGCGACGTGCTCGGTCCCTGGAGATGGGCCTCGACGAGGCGGCGCTGCGTGTCCGGGAGCGTGCCGCGCCGGTATGCGCCGAGGAGCGCGATCACCGGCACGCACGGTGGATCGGGAGCAACGTCGCCGGCTCGCATCACCTCGGCGTACGCGTCGACGAGTCCGCGATGCGCTGTCTGCTCGAGTGCGACGACGTCGGCAGCCGGACGACCGAGGATCGCCGTCAGCTCCGCAGCAGGGGCTCGCTCGACCCACCGGTGCCACAACACCGCCTGCCAGACGGACGGCAACCGGCCGAATGCCGCCGCCAGATCGGCGAGCTCGCCCTTGCCGGGCAGATCCGGGAGTCGGGCGTCAGCCTCCGTCAGCGACGCCACCTCGTTCGCCCGCGTCGGGTTCCAGATCGGCCCGTATGCGCCACCGGTGAGCAGCGCGATTGCACGCGGCCGAATCGGTGGTTGTGACTCGCGGTCCGGGTGTTGTCGGACGGCGCTGATCTCCGCACGCAGTGCATCGAACACCGCGTCCGACGAACCATGCACGAGACGGACGGAGCCTGATCGTCCGAGTGCCTCGATCGCGTCGTCGTGCCGGTCACGCAGTTCGTTCCACGCTGCCTCCGACCCGGCGCGCACCTGCCCCTCGAGCGCAACATCACTGGGAAGCTGAAGATGATCGTTCATGTGCTCTCGCGCGTCGGAGACTTGCTGGCGCGCGCGAGCCGAACCGGTCCGAGCCCGCCGTACCGACGCCAGATTCTCACCGATTCACCCCCATCACGCCCTGAATCGGCAGATCCAGACGAAATCTTGACGTTGCGCGACGCCGTTGGCCGGCGGGCAGGCGACGGCTCTCCTACGCTGAGTCGCTGTGACCAGGTCTCAACGCCCTCGATCGACGGTCAGGCTCGCCGTGCCGCTGGCAGCCGCAGCACTGCTCGCTGCGTGCTCTTCCGACGACGGGAGCGTCGTCGTCGAGACGGTCGTCGACACGACCACGACCACTGTCCAGCCGCTCGTGACCGGCGACGGTCAGCTCGTGATCGGTGCGCTCCTGCCCACCACCGACAGGTTGCTCGGCGAGCCGATGGCGGACGCCGTCGCCACGGCGGTCGACCGGATCAACGCTGCTGGCGGCGTGCTCGATCGCCGGGTGCGGCTGGTGGTTGTCGACGAGGGCAGCAGCACCGCGACCGCGACCGCATCGATCCAGACGCTGCTCGACCGCGACGTCGACGCCATCGTCGGACCAGCATCGTCACTGGTCGCTCTCAGCACGCTCGACGAACTCGTCACGGCAGGCAAAGTGGTGTGTTCGCCAACGGCGAGCGCATTGGCGCTCGACGACTACCCCGACGACGACCTGTTCTTTCGCACGGTGCCAAGCGACTCCCTACAGGCACGCGCCATCGGTGACGCCGCCGACAGGACCGGAGCCCAACGCGTCACCATCGTCTACGTCGACGATTCATACGGACGTCCGTTCGCCGACGCGGTCGAGGCATCGCTCACCAACGAAGCGCTCGCCGCTGTCGGTCGGATTGCGTTCGCGGCCGATGACGACGACCTGTCCGATGAAGCTGCCCGTGTGGCCGACTCCGACACCCAGGTGCTCGTCCTGCTTGCTGACGGTGAGAACGACACCAGGTTTCTCGAGGCGCTCGACGACGCCGACACCAGCGGTCTGGCCACGGTCATCGTCAACGATGCGCTCCGCAATCCGGTGGCGCCGCAGCGCATCCAAGGCCTCGACGCTGCGCTGCGCGAGAAGATCGTCGGCCTCGCTCCGCAAGCCAATTCTGGCGACAGCGAGGCACCGTTCGACCCCCCGGGGCTGTACGCGACGAATGCGTTCGATTGCGCCAACCTGATCGCGCTCGCAAGCGTCCGGGCCGACTCTGATGTTCCGCAGGCCATCGCACGACAACTTGCCCAAGTCAGTGTCAGCGGCTCGGTCTGCGAGACCTTCGCCGAATGCGTCGAGACGATCGAATCCGGTCTGGAGATCGACTACAACGGCCCATCGGGGATCACCGATCTGCTGGTCCGAACCGGCGACCCGTCGCGTGCAGCGTTCGACCGCTTCACGTTCAACGAATCGGGAAGTGACGTGCTACAGCGAACGGTGGTCGTCGGCAACTGAGACGTCGACGCGGGATCGGTCAGAGGATGTTCTCGATGAATTCGAGATAGCCGACGTAGAAGGCGCCGAACTCGCCGTAGAGCGCCGAGCCGGAGTCGAAGCGCATCGTGTACACGACCTCCTTGAGCACATCGGGGCTCACTGCGAACAGCGTGACACCCCACTCGAAATCGTCGAGGCCGGTCGAGCCCGTGACGAGCTGCGAGACGCGGCCGGCGAAGGTACGACCGCTCTTGCCATGTTCCATCATCATCGAGTTGCGATCGTCGTATGGCGTTGCGAACCAGTTGGCGTGGCCCTCGCGCTTCTTGCTCATCGGATAGAAGCAGAAGGCGTTCATTCCCTCGGGCGGGATCTCGGGATGCAGCCGAGCCTGCAGCATGTGCTCGGGCATGCCCTTGGCGTACTCGCTGACCTCGGTGATCGAGACATAGCTGTCGACGATGTCGATGCCAGCGCGCTGCAGCGCGGACTGCAGGGTGCGTAGGGTGCGCCAGTCGGCGGCGAGCGCCATGAACGAGATGTCGGCCTTGTGACCCAACATCGCCGCGGTGATCACCTGGCAGTCGTCGGCCTCGGCAGCCTTGACCGCAGCGACGACCGCCTCTCGATCGAGCCCGGGCGTCGGCTTGCCGAACAGGTGAACGACGGTCAGACCAGCTTCCATACGCATGCGTCCAGGCTACGACCCGATCCTGGTTCCCCGAGCCCCGGGCCCGGGGAACCACCGGCCCCGAAAACGACGGAACGCGGTTCCCGCGGCCCAGGGCCGGGGGAACCGCGTTCGGTCGAAGCGGAAGGTCAGTGCGTCAGAAGTCCATGTCGCCGCCGCCCATGGGCATGGCGGGAGCAGCCTCGGGCTTGTCGACGATGACGACTTCGGTGGTGAGGAAAAGCGCGGCGATCGAGCCGGCGTTCTGCAGCGCCGAGCGGGTCACTTTCGCGGCGTCGATGACACCGATCTTCACGAGGTCCTCGTAGGTGTCGGTGGCAGCGTTGTAGCCCTCGTTGCCGGACATCTCGAGCACCTTGGCGATCACCACGCCGCCGTTGACGCCGGCGTTCTCGGCGATCTGCTTGATCGGCCCGACGAGCGAGGTGGCAACGAGACGAGCGCCCGTTGCTTCGTCGCCTTCGAGGCTGTCTGCGACCTTGGTCACCGACTCGACCGCACGCAGCAGGGTGACGCCACCACCGGCGACGACACCTTCCTCGATCGCGGCCTTGGTGGTGGAGACCGCGTCTTCGATGCGGTGCTTCTTCTCCTTGAGCTCGACCTCGGTGGCTGCGCCGACCTTCAGCACGGCGACTCCGCCGGTCAGCTTGGCGAGGCGCTCCTGGAGCTTCTCGCGGTCGTAGTCGGAGTCGGTATTCTCGATCTCGGCCTTGATCTGGTTGATGCGACCCTTGATGTCGTCCTCGGCGCCCGCGCCGTCGACGATGGTCGTCTCGTCCTTGGTGATCACGATGCGCTTGGCCTCGCCGAGCAGATCGAGCGTGACGTTCTCGAGCTTGAGCCCGACGTCCTCGCTGATGACCTGCGCACCGGTGAGGGTGGCCATGTCCTGCAGCATTGCCTTGCGACGCTCGCCGAAGCCAGGAGCCTTGACGGCGGCCGACTTGAACGTGCCACGGATCTTGTTGACGACGAGCGTGGCGAGCGCCTCGCCGTCGACGTCCTCGGCGACGATCACGAGCGGGCGGCCGGTCTGCATGATCTTCTCGAGCACCGGCACGAGGTCGCGGATCGTGGAGATCTTCGACGACACGAACAACAGATACGGGTCGTCGAACGAGGCCTCCATGCGTTCGGTGTCGGTGACCATGTACGGCGAGAGGTAGCCCTTGTCGAACCGCATGCCTTCGACGAGGTCCATCTCCATGCCGAAGGTCTGGCCCTCTTCAACGGTGATGACACCGTCCTTGCCGACCTTGTCGATCGCCTCGGCGATCATGTCGCCGATCTCCTGATCGGCCGACGAGATCGCGGCGACCTGCGAGATCTGCTGCGTCGAGTCGATCTCGATCGAGTTCGACTTGATGGACTCGACCGCCGCAGCCACACCTTGCTCGATGCCGCGCTTGAGACCCATCGGGTTGGCACCGGCGGCGAGGTTGCGAAGACCTTCGCGGACCATCGTCCACGCGAGAACGGTGGCCGTCGTGGTGCCGTCGCCGGCCACATCGTCGGTCTTCTTGGCGACTTCCTTGACGAGCTCGGCGCCGATCCTCTCGTACGGATCCTTGAGTTCGATGTCCTTGGCGATCGAAACACCGTCGTTCGTGATCGTGGGTGCGCCCCACTTCTTGTCGAGCACGACGTTGCGGCCCTTGGGACCGAGCGTGACGCGCACGGCGTCGGCCAGTTGGTTCATCCCGGCTTCGAGGGCTCGACGAGCCTCGGAATCGAATGCGATCATCTTCGCCATCTTGTGTGTCCTCCGTTGGACGTGTTCGAAGCTATGGAGTTTCGTTGCGGTGAGTGTCGTGACGCCCCGGTAGCCCGGAGAACGCCAGTTGGCACTCTACGGCGTCGACTGCTAACGCCACAACTGCCGGAGAACCGCGTTTGTGTCGAGATATTGGTGTGCCGGGTCCCCCAAACCTCGACGCAAACGTGGTGGGCGCGGGTTGGGCGTCAGGCGGGGCGGCCGTGGCGACCTTCGCCGCGGGCGAATCGGGTGGCTCCGGCGAGGGTCTCGCCGGAGGCGATTGTCGCTCGCCCGAGTCGGGTCTCGTTCGAGAGCGCCCCGCCGAGGCCGAGCGGCCACTGGTCGTAGCTCGAGGCTCGGTCCGATTGCAGGCAGCGTTGCGGGAGCGCTGCGATCTCCGCCGCGAGTTCGATGGCTGCATCGAGGGCATGACCGGATTCGACCACCCGATTGGCCAGCCCGATGCGCTCTGCCTCGACGCCATCGACGCCACGGCCGGTCAGCATCAGATCGAGGGCGCGGCTGTGTCCGATCAGCCGTGGAAGCCGCACCGTGCCACCGTCGACGAGGGGGACGCCCCATCGGCGACAGTACACACCGAAGGTCGCGTCACGCGCCGCCACGCGCAGGTCGGCCCAGCAGGCGAGTTCCAGCCCACCGGCGACCGCATGGCCCTCGACCGCGGCGAGCACGGGCTTCGACAGCACGAGACGCGTCGGCCCCATCGGACCGAGCGAGCCGATGATCTCGTCGGCGGCGACGTCGAGCACCGAGTTGCCTCGACCGTCGGAGATGGCAGTCAGGTCGGCTCCGGAGCAGAACGTGCCAGCGGCGCCGGTGAGCACGGCAACCGACACCGAGTCGTCGGCGTCGAAGTCGACGAACACGTCGTACAGCAGTTGCGCGGTCGGCCCGTCGACTGCGTTGCGCACCTCGGGCCGGTCGATCGTGACCACCCGGACCGCACCGCGGTCATCCACTCGCACCGTCATCGTCTCAGCCTCGCGCAGCACGGCGCCGCATTCACGTTTGTGTCGGATTGTCGGTGGCCCGGGCCACCCAAAGCCCGACGCAAACGAGAGTTGATGGATCAGCCGCCGGCGACAGCGGGGATGATCGACACCGTCAGGCCGTCGTCGACCTTGGTGTCGAGTCCGTCGAGGTAGCGAACGTCGTCGTCGTCGACGAACACGTTCACGAACTTGCGTAACGCCCCGTCGTCGTCGACGAGACGCTCGCCCATCCCGGGATGCGCCGCTTCGAGCGCCGCCACGATGTCGTTGAGCGTGCCGGGTTCGACGGCAACCTGCTTGTCGCCACCCGTCAGCGGGCGCATGGTGGTGGGGATGCGGACGGTCACTGCCATGGCGGGGATGCTAGCGGTGCGATTCCCGACTCAGACGGTCGACAATCGAGTGGTTGTATCGTCGCCGTCGTGTCCATCCGCCGCCCGATCCGCCGCGTGGTCGCGGCTCCCGACAAGTTCAAGGGCACGCTCAGCGCCGCCGAGGTCGCCGCCGCGATCGGTCACGCATGCTGGGAGCTGGGCATCGACTGCACGGAGGTGCCGATGGCCGACGGGGGCGACGGGCTGCTCGACGCCCTGGGTGGAGCGAACCGAACCTCGACGGTGACCGGTCCGCTCGGCGACACGGTTCAGGCCGACTGGCGGCTGTCGAAGGGCACCGCCGTCATCGAGATGGCGCGGGCCAGTGGACTCACCCTGATCGGTGGCGCCGAGGGCAACGACCCGCTGAATGCCATGACCACCGGCACCGGCGAGTTGATCGACCATGCCCTCGATGCCGGGGCCCGCCGGATCATCGTCGGACTCGGCGGCTCGGCGACAACCGATGGCGGTTTCGGCGCGATCCGGGCGATCACCGCCATCGCACGGCTCAAGCAGGTCGAGCTGCTCGTCGCCTGCGACGTCACCACGACATTCACGGACGCAGCCGCCGTGTTCGGTCCCCAGAAGGGCGCGTCGCGAGCACAGGTCGCGATGCTGACCCGCCGGCTCGAGCGAATGACCCAGATGTTTCTCGACGACTTCGACGTCGACGTCACGTCGATTCCCGGTGCCGGGGCCGCGGGCGGCCTGGGAGGAGCGCTCGCTGCGCTGGGCGGCACGCTGCTGCCCGGCTTCGAACTCGTCGCCGACGAACTCGACCTCTACGACCACCTCGAGGGCGCCGACCTCGTGATCACCGGCGAGGGCTGTCTCGATGACACCAGTTCGGCGGGCAAGGTCGTCGGCGGCATCGCATCGATCGCCGACGAAGGCGCACTCCCGGTGTTGGCGATCGTGGGATCGGACGCACGCTCGGATCGGTCCGCACCGGCGGGGATCGACGTGGTGTCACTCACCGATGCGTACGGCGAGAATGCGGCGTTCGCCGAACCCAAGCGCCTGATCGAACACGCTGCCGCGACGTGGCTGACCGACCGACGCTGACGATCCTCA
>Ga0307379_10003175_pt1 | contig 23976 bp, 15 predicted proteins | sample UN2MG_FD_202237 | JGI IMG/M metagenome (GOLD analysis project Ga0307379, IMG submission 202237) | Soil microbial communities from Risofladan, Vaasa, Finland - UN-2 | ecosystem: Environmental > Terrestrial > Soil > Coastal area > Acid sulfate soil | place: Finland: Risofladan, Vaasa | collected...
TGACGTCCAGCTCCTGCTCCAGGTTCCTCTGCTGGCGAGGCAGCAGTTCATCGTCGAAGATGAGCACGTCGTAGCCCAGCTCTCTCTTCCAGGTGAGTACCTCCTCCACCTTGCCCTTGCCCATATACGTGGCCGGGTTGCGAGCATTCAGGCGCTGTATAGCGCTGCCCACGACCTCTATCCCAGCCGTGTGCGCCAGCTGAGCAAGCTCCTCCAGCGAGTCCTCCACGCGCCAGAGGTGGCTCTTGGCTTTCAGTTCCACGCCCACGAGAAAACCTTTCTCCAAGGGCGTTTCCACGGATCTCAGTTTCCTGGGAATAGCAGTCCTCCTATCTCACTCACCCGCGCTGCCGCCCGACAATAGCACCACTGCCCTACTTCTCCCCCACCAGGAACTCCTCCAGAACCCTCCCTACCCTTTCCAGACTCTCCGCGCTAACCTTGTCGCACGTATCCTCGATGGTGTGCCAGTACGGGTAGTCAAAGTCTATTATGTCAACTGCGGGAATTCCCTCGTACAGGAAGGGCAGATGATCGTCCAGAATAGAGGGGCCGACCTCGGGCACGAACTCCTCGTAACCCAGGTCAGCGGCAATGTTCCACAGCCTCGCCCTCAAGATGGGGTCCGAGTTGCCCTCGTACGGCAATTTCTGTTGGGCATCCCCCACCATGTCCACCACTATCACATAGTCCGGCTGTACGGTCAGGCGCTCTGCCATATAGCTGGATCCCAGACAAAACGGCCAGCCCTCCAGATTGCCGCTGTCCTCGCCATCGAAGAACGCCAGCCACACCTCGTTCTCCAGGGGATGCTGGGCCAGAACGGCGGCCAGTTCGAGCAGCACCGCCACTCCGCTGGCCCCGTCGTTGCCTCCGATAATGGGCTGATCGGCATGCTCCGCATCGCGGTCCGCCATGGGCCGAGTGTCGTAGTGGGCGCCCAGGATGACCACTGGTCCCTGTCCCAGCTTGCCCACGACGTTACGAAGCCGTACTCCCCCGTAATCGAACTCCTCCGTCTCCACCACCCATCCCAGTTCTTCCAGCTGCTCGATGATATAGTCGCCCGTGGCCCAACCCGCCTCCGTCCCGGGCGGACGAGGGCCTATCTCGCACTGGTCCAGCGCGTACTCATAGGCTCGCTGCCCATCGAAGCTGCGGGGCCCCGGGGCCCCCTGCTCGCCCTCAGGCGCGGATGCCGCACTCCCGCATCCCGTTGCCAGCGCGGCGACGATAGAAAGAAGCAGCAGAATCCTCAACGCTGTGTGGGCATCTGCGACCTAGTACTCTCCATCTCGCGATCACCCAACCTTCGTGTCAACCACTCGCGTGCCCGGGCGGATCTGACCACCGCCTGAGGTCCGCTCCAGTCCAGAGCCGGCCGCCCAGGTCTCGAGATCATTCAAGGCGCGCGCGGCGTAGGCCTGGTACCTGCGCCTCTTGCCGCGCACGGGCATTTCCAGAGGCGGCAGCAGGCCGAAGTTGGCCTTCATGGGCTGGAACTCCTGAGGATCGGCTGAGGTGACGTACCTGAACAGCGAGCCGATCATCGTCGGTGCCGGAAAGACAAGTAGCGGTTCCCCCCCTGCAAGCCTCGCCGCGTTCAGACCAGCCAGGAGGCCCCCTGCCACGGCAGACACGTAGCCTTCGCTCCCCGTGATCTGCCCGGCGAAGAAGATGCCCCGCTCCTTCCTGCATTGAAGCGTAGGTTCCAGCATGGTTGGCGAATTGACAAAGGTGTTGCGGTGCATCTGACCGTAACGCACGAACTCCGCGCTTTCCAGTCCTGGGATCAGCCGGAACACCCTCTGCTGGTCTCCCCAGCGCAGGTTGGTCTGGAATCCCACCATGTTGTACAGCGTCCCCGCCAGGTCGTCCTGCCGCAGCTGGACCACAGCATGGGGGCGCGTCCCGGTACGAGGGTCTGTCAGCCCCACTGGCCTCAGGGGCCCGTAGGCCAGCGAATCTCGCCCGCGTCGGGCGATGACCTCCACGGGCAGGCAGGCCTCGAAGAAACGTTCGTCCTTCTCGAACTCCCTGAGCGGGATAGTCTCCGCCTTCAATAGTTCGTCCACAAAACGGCTGTACTGTCCCTCATCCATGGGGCAATTGATGTAGTCACCATCTCCACGGTCATAGCGCGAGCCGCGAAACACCCTGTCCATGGCTATGGAATCGAGGGCCACGATGGGAGCCATGGCGTCGTAGAAGTGCAGGTATTCTTCCCCCGTGAGCCTCGATATGGCCTCGCTCAAAGCCTCGCTGGTCAGAGGCCCAGTGGCGATCACCAAAGGACGTGTTTCAGGTATCTCCTGTACCTCTCGTCGTACGACCTGGATCCGCGGATGCCCTTCCACACGCTCGTTGACCAACCTGGCGAACGACTCTCTCCCCACCGCCAACGCCCCGCCGGCCGGCACCGCCGTCTCATCCGCGCAGGCGATAACCAGGGATCCCAGGCGGCGCAGTTCCTCCTTCAGTAGACCCAGAGCCCGGTCCAGGAGGTTCGAGCCCAGCGAGTTGCTGCATACCAGTTCCGCGAGATCGCCACCCTGGTGCGCCGGAGTCATCCTGGTGGGGCGCATCTCATACAGCAGTACCTCGAGACCTTGCGATGCGGCCTGCCATGCTGCCTCGGAACCTGCCAGCCCTCCGCCTATTACCGTGGCCTTGTCCATCATATCCGCCTTCTACTGTCAGTATATCATATCTGTCAGCCGAGTTGAAGGAGGGAGACACCGACCAACGCCTCGCTCAATGCCCAGCGTAGGGCCATGCTTGCTCAGGTTCGAGCTACCCATCTACCGCCTGGCTGAAACCTTGTCGGAGAAGGCTGAGCGTCTCGCCCCAGGAGCCGTCGCGGCAGATAACCCGAAACGACGCAACGAAATGATGTTGCAGGAGGGTCTCGTGTATGGTAATATGTTAGTCTCTACACTCGAGGCGGAGGACTGTCACCATGAATGTCCTAGACATAATCGCTAAGAAACGTGATGGACTTGCCCTATCCAGAGACGAGATCGAGTTCTTCATCCAGGGGCTCATGAGTGGAGACATACATGACTACCAGGTGGCTGCATGGCTGATGGCAGTCTACGTGCGAGGCATGAACATAGAGGAGACGACCCACCTGACGAACGCTATGACCCACTCGGGACGCACGCTGGACGTAGAGCGCGTCGCCCCTCTCGCGGTGGACAAGCACAGTACCGGTGGGGTTGGCGATAAGACGACCCTGGTGGTAGCCCCACTGGCGGTCTCCGCCGGCCTGTCGGTGGCCAAGATATCCGGCCGGGGGCTGGGCTTCACCGGGGGTACCCTGGACAAGCTGGAGTCCTTCCCCGGATTCACGTCGGACCTCTCAGCCTCCCGTTTCCTCGAGAACCTCTCCAAGTACAAGATTGTCGTCGCCGGGCAGACTCCCGACCTGGTCCCTGCGGACGGCAAGCTCTATGCCCTCCGTGATGTCACCGCCACCGTCGGTTCTTACCCCTTGATAGCCAGCAGTATCATGAGCAAGAAGCTTGCCGTTGGCGCGAGGGCCATCGTGTTTGACGTCAAGGTTGGGCGAGGCGCCTTCATGAAGACCGAACAGGAGGCGGTCGAATTGGCCCGCATCATGATCGATCTGGCCAAGGGCCTGGGCAAGAGCGCGGTGGCGGTGATCAGCGATATGAATCAGCCTCTGGGTCGCGCGGTGGGCAACTCTCTCGAGGTGAAGGAGGCGTTGGATACGCTGCGCGGCAACGGACCCGCAGACTTCACCTCTCACTGTCTCACCGTGGCCGCCCAGATACTGCTGCTCGCCGGACAGGTCAAGGAGGAGAATGAAGCGCGGTCCAGTCTGGAGAAGCTCCTGCTAACTGGGAAAGCCCTTGACCGCTTCAGGGACCTGGTGAGAGCTCAAGGCGGAGACACGACACCCGTCGACGACCCGAGTCTCCTGCCCCAGGCTCCAATCACACGACGCGTGGCATCGCCCAGAGATGGGTACGTGTCTCAGCTGGACGCGATGGCGGTGGGCTTGACCGCGCTGGATCTGGGCGCGGGACGAAAGAACAAAGGCGACCCCGTAGATCATGCAGTCGGCATCGTGCTGCACAAGAAGATAGGCGACAGTGTAGGGCAAGGCGAAGATCTGTACACCATCCACGCACAGAGTGAAGAGTCCTCGGATGTTGCGGAAGCGAGGTTGCTGGAAGCCTACGCTTGGGAGGATCACGCGGTGAAAGCGCCGCCACTGGTCTATCAGGTGGTCAGCTAGTCCACCTCGGGGGAGAATCTACGGCTTCCCGCTCACCGGAAGCAGACCGGGCAGCTACGGAGCTCTCCTGGATACTGCCCGTCGTCTATCTCGTACAGGTAAACCTCTCGCGCCATCGCCTGGCCCTTGTCGTCGAAGGAGATGGTACCGCTCAGCCCTTCGTACCCCCTGACGTCGCCCAGTGATTCCGCCACACACCGCCTCGAGGGCCGGCCTTCGCTGGCGATGCATTCCCCTACTGCCTCCAGCAGCAATCCCGCTGCATCGTACGACAAAGCCGCGTACGGCGGAGGCGGAGCGCCACTCCGCTCGCTGTAGGCTTCGCTGAACCAATCATCCACCGAGGGTGGGGTGACAGCCACATACACCGTCCCCTCTGCGGCTTCGCCAGCCACCTGGACGAAGTGAGGCGTATTCAGCCCATTACCTCCCACGAGCCGAAGATCCTGGCCTCTCTCTCTCAGTGCAAGCAGTAGTTCCGCCCCTTCGAGCCCTTCTCCCCCGAAGAACAGGATGTCAGGATCCTCAGCGTCCAGCGCCGTCAGCAACGCCTCTCGGTCCCGCTCTTCGTGCACGAGGACCTCTGCTCCCGCGTCCGTCGCAGCGTTCTCGAAGGCCTGCACAAGGTCCTCGGCTCCCCCGAAGACAGCCACTCGTGTCGCCCCTTCGCTCAGCACCGCGTAGCGCGCCGCTGCCTGGCCTATGACCACGTTCTGAGCCACCAGGCGATAGGTCTGATCATAGCCACCACTGGTCACCGCGCCCGCCGTGGTGCCGGGCACCACCAGAGCCAGGCCCATGTCCCGGTACACCGGGAGAGCCGCCAGGGTGGTCTCTTCCCCATAGTGTCCGATGACCGCCACCACGTCGGGATCAACAGCCAGCTCGCGGGCGCTCTGAGCTGCTGAGTCAGGATCTTGATCGTCGTTCAGAGCCACCAACTCCACGAGGTAGCCCTGAACACCCCCGGCCTGGTTACACTCTCGTATGGCCAGGTTTACGGCGTGCAGGGCCCCGTATCCCAGATGGCGATGTAGCCCCTCAAAGGGGGCCACGAACCCTATCTTGAACGTGGGCCGTGTGGACAGCGGGGAAAGGCAGCCGGCCGCGACTGCCAGGAGAAGTAGAAAGCATGGAGGTACTAACAGTTTTCTCACGGTAGAGAACTACTGCTGGCCCTGATATAGTTCCTGATTGTGCAGATGCTCTTCGTACGTCTCTGCAAACGCATGTGAGCCGTCGAACTTGGAGAAGAAGAACAGATACGGGGTCTCTGCCGGCTCCAGGACGGCCTGTATGGATGCCAGACCCGGACTGCATATCGGTCCCGGTGGCAGGTCAGGATACATGTACGTGTTGTAGGGCGAATCCACCTGCACGTCCTCTTCCAGTGACATCGGTATCTTCCACCACTGGCCGGTGTCCTCCTGGTACCCCAGGGCATATTGCGCGGTGGGGTCCGACTGAAGGTACATGCCTTGCTCCAGACGGTTGAGATAGACGCTGGCGATGATGGGGCGCTCCTCAGCCACGACCGCCTCCCTCTCGACGATCGACGCCAGGGTGACAACCTGGTGGACAGTCATACCGCTATCGGCCGCCGCCTGGCGCATCTCGGCAGTGAAGCGCTCTCCGAAGGTGAAGAGCAAGAGGTCGAGCACCTGCACAGCGTCATAGTCCACGGGAATGCGATAGGTCTCGGGGAACAGGTACCCTTCCACCGAGGCGGGAGCATCAGCAGGTCGGTCTGCCAGGAAGTCATAAGCCGCGGACCCACTGCGCACCATGGCCATGAAAGTCTCGCTGTCCACCGCCCCGCCGTCCTCCAGCAGAGCGGCGACTTCCTCCGCCCTCTTCCCCTCCGGGATAGTCACTGTCACGTCGCGTAGCCGCCCATGTTGGAGAGTATCGATGATCTCGTCCATGGTCATGCTGGACCGCAACTCGTACTCGCCAGCTTCTAGCTGCGCATCAACACCCCGGTAGCGGACCACATAAAGGAACAGCTGGCTATCCGCGACCAGACCCTCGCGCTGTAGCCGGGGCGCTATGGTCGCAGCGGTTTCGCCAGGATTGATGGTGAACACCAACGCCGTGGAATCGCTGCTGGCAGGGCTCTGTATGGCGCTCTTCCGCACATTGAGGTAGATGCCGATCAGAGTCCTCTCCAGAGACGACATCCGAATGCTTTCGGTGTCTACCTCCTCAGTGCTGCTTCCGCCCAGCAGATAGCTCCCACCAAGTACGACGGCAGCGATCGCAAACAGCAACACCACGAGGGTGAGCGCCCAACGTATCGCACCCCTCACCAGATCCTCTCGGCTCAAGAACCCCTCCTTTCACTCACCCGCTTTCGGCCCCACACTGTCCATGTAGTCTTGCAGGATCACGGCGGCAGCCACTGCGTCGAGGCGCTCCTTTCTCTCCTTGCGTTTCCTGCCAGCTTCGATCATCGCTTCGCGCGCGCGCTCCGTGGAGTAGCTCTCATCCCGCAGCAACACTGGTACACCAATGTCCTGCTGTAGCTCTCGCGCGTACGCCTCAATCCGGCGCGCCTGTTCCCCTGCACTGCCGTCCAGATGCAACGGGTGGCCAACTATGATCTTCTCCACCTCATGCTCTCCAACCAATGAGGCTATGAGACAGGCATCGGCCTCCCGCGAGCGGCGCGTTATGACTCGTAGGGCGCGGGCCAGCATCTGGCCTGGATCGCTGAGCGCCACCCCAATGCGTCTCTCGCCGATATCAAGGGCCATCAGGCGCATCGAGCCCTCCATGATCGAGTAGCTAGTCAATCGCGCGATCCTGCGATACCACGTCCACGGTGATACGAAAAGGTAGCCACGGAACCCGGCCCCACCACGCCGGCGAGATCTGAACGTCAGGCTCCGTCGCCAGGCTCAGGTGTCGCGCCAGATACTCCTCCGCGGCGGCAGCCGACTTGCCCCTCACGCTTTCTCTGATCTCCACCCCGTTGATCTCCATCCAGCTGAGTCCCTCGGCCGTCATCTGGAAAGTCAACGTCCCATCATACTCTACATCGCTGATCTCGTCGATGCGAACCTCCATCTCCTCCGGAAGAAGCTGGAACCCCTCTCGCACCTCTAGCTGCACCATGCGCAGCCCGAGGAGTTCCACATCCTCTCTGTTGATCACCGTGCCCCTGACAAGAGCCTGCATGTGCAGGCCCAGTGACTCCGCGACCTCTCCTGGGAACATGTCGTATGTCTCCGAGAGAACGAAGGCCAGCAGCGACTCGTGGGGTAGCATTTCCTCTTCCGCCAATCCTGCCGTCAGGGTGTAGTAGCCCTCCTCTTTCAGCTTGTGCAGCGACGATTCCCTGAGCTGGTCCTTGTCGGCGGCCGTCACATATGCCACCTGGCTCATTCCCCCACCCTCGGTGGGCGCCACGTTGATGACATTCACCTGCCGGTCCAACAGGCCTTCCACGCGGTTGATGGAGTATGCCGCGACATTGCCGCTGGGTCCGGGTTCGATGGCCTCGATCGGGGCCCGCCCTCTGCCCCCCACGCCCGGAGGCAGCGTCACTTCCTCAGTCGTTCGGAACCTGACGGTCGTCCCGCCACTGGTAGCTACTACGGTATCGGACATCACGGTTGTGGCCTCGCTGCGCCTGTTAGTGAGCACAACCTCGCCAGTCGCTCTGGCATCGGGCTCATCCCGCAGCGCGGTGGTGGCAATCTCGTCGCTACCTACAACCTCTAGCTCTACTCGCCTGGCCGGAACCCGCACGTTCACAAAGTCAATGGCTTCCAGATCAGGACTGCCCACTACTGTGAGCGTGGTGCTCACAGGGTAGACCACTGGATGCAAGGTCACCTTGGCGGTCGGCACGAAGACCACCACCAGGAGGCCCATGAAAGCCAGCATGCCCACGAACGCGGCCGCGAGAACGACCATCCCGCCCACTCCCACCGCCCCCGAAGCCGTAGGGGGGGGGATAGAATGGGCCAGGGACCCCCGCGTCAGAGACGTGCCGGCGGCAGGCTGCAAGCCCTTCTTGCGTGAAGGCCATTTGGCTCGGCGCGCCCAGGCGGTGGACGAGAAGGTTCGAAAGCCAAGGCTTCTGGCCAATTCTCTGAGTTCCCGGCGTGTGCTGACCAGGGCCACTTCCTTGTCCAGGGCGGCGATCTGGCGTGCCAAGAGCTTCAGGTCGACCAAGCTGTCCAGCCCGGGGCACTCCTTCGGTACGACAAGTACGATCCGATCACCCTCGGCGGCTCTTAGTCTCTCTCTAATCACCGCAAAGGTGTCGTCGGGATCCAGGTAGACGACCTCTGCCTCGCTCAATTCGCCGCTCCCCTGTCAACAAAAGCTGCCGGTCTCTTCACCGCCCACAGAAAAGGGCCCCAGTCCGTCGCTGCTGACGTCCGCCCCGCCGGGTGTCCGGCAACAGCCATGGGACACGCATACTCCTGATCTCGGACTTGTCCCGTACCGTCCAGGATCCTTGGTATCAGTTCCGGCCGCATCAGCCGCACCTCGGGATTCCCGCTACAGCCGAGTCTTTGAGACCAGGGAAACGAACGCAAAGCGTCCACGATACACGGCATGCCGCTCCCCCCGCCCCACAGACTGAAGTGACGCGGAAGCTCCTCCGAGCCACAAAGCGTTCCAACAGCACTCTCCATTGCTCCCACCCACACCCCGATTAGCCGGTCCACCGCGGCAAGGACGGCATCAGCGAGATACTGGTCAAGCTGTCCTAGACAATAGGCGAGCTTCAGTCGTTCTGCGTCTCTCTGGGAGAGTGTGAGGGCTTTCGCCAACTGAGCTGTGAAGTCCCGCCCACCCAGGGCGACAGTCGCCGTGGCCCATGGCTCGCCATTCTGAACCAGCATAAAGTCGGTTGTGCTGCCACCTAGATCTATGCATATCGCCCGCCTGCCAATCGTGGCGGAAGCCAGAGCCTGCCAGGAGGATCTCACGTCCAGTATATCCAGCCCTAGCTGCGCAGCGACCGCTTCCACCACATCCAAATACGAGGCAGGAACCACCACGTTGAAAACAGTGACCGTCACCTTTTCTCCCTGGAGGCCCACAGGACTAGTGACGCTCCGCCCGTCGACGCGAATGGCCGTCAGCCGCGCCTCCAGCAACGCTAGCCTCGTCCCGGGACCACCAAGCCGTGCACTCACCTTATCACCAAGTTCCGCCAGAGCAAGCCGCTGGGCGCGCTTCGCCACGTCCGCCAACTCGCCCTCGGTTATGCGCTGGCTGGGGTGAGAGCGCCGATGCGTCACCGTATGCGTTCGGGCAGCCGTCAAGCAGTCCGGTACACCGACCACAACCCAATCGGGCACGACCTGATGCTCGCAGCAACGCTCGGTCATATCCTCGGCTTGCCTGAGTGCCCGATCGCAACTCCGCACCATCGCCGGAACATCAATTGGAGCACCGCCCATGTGAGACACATGCCTCTCATGCCGGGACCTGCCGGCACCCAGAATCACACTCTCTCGGCCGCGCGACTGCACCACCAGCGCCTTGGTTTGCTCGGTGCCCAAGTCCAGAATGGTGCGATAGGTGGGGGTCTCGCCTTGGGGCGCGCGACCACCCAGTATCCCGGCTAACAGCTCACGCAATCCACACTCCCATAGTACGAGCTATGCGAAGACAGTTGGGCAGGAGAGGGTCTAACGAGTGAGGCACTGAACAGCCTAGCTCCGGGTCACCAGATTGGGCACCAGGCTGAGGGCTTCGCCTATACGCTGAGGGTCCCTTCCTCCAGCTTGAGCAAGGGTGGGGCGACCACCGCCCCCGCCGCCGACGACCGCAGCGACCTCTCGTACCAGAGCATCAGCCTTCAGACCCCGCTCCACAAGGTCAGGAGTCACAGCAACCACGAAGCCCGGCTTGCCTCCCATGATGGCGCCCAGCACGATGACCGCCGATCCCAGCTTGTCTCTCAGCCAGTCGGTCATCTCCCGCAGTGTCTCCATGCTGGGAGCCTCGACCTGGGCAGCCAGCACTTTGATGCCACCCACGTCACGCACCTCTTCGAGCAACCTGGCAGTCTCTACTCTAGACAAACGACGCTGCAACTCCCGCATCTCCCTACGTTGGGAGTCCACCTCATTCAACAGGGCGTTCAGGCTGCCTTCGATCTCCGAAGATCTGACGCCCAGCGAGGCGGCCATCGTTTCCACGAGCGATAGTCTGCGGCGAATGAACTCCTCTGCGCCGCGGCCTGTAACCGCCTCCAAGCGGCGCAAGCCCCTGCCTATGCTGCCCTCACTCACAACGTGGAAGATGCCAATCTGTCCCGTATGCTGAAGGTGCGTACCGCCGCACAGTTCCTTGCTGAAGTCGCCAGCGCTGATCATCCGGACCTCGTCGCCATACTTCTCTCCGAAGATGGCAAACGCCCCGGAGGCGACAGCGCTCTCATAGTCGGTGACAGTGGTAATCACCGCCAGGTTCTCCCGGATCTTCTCGTTGACCAGCTGCTCGATGGCATCCAGCTCGCCCCGGTCCACCGCCTGCAGGTGCGTGAAATCGAAGCGAAGTCTTTCGGGGGATACCTCGGATCCCGACTGTTGCGCATGATCTCCCAGGGTCTCGCGCAGAGCCCTATGCAAGAGATGGGTAGTTGTGTGATTGCGCGCGATATCCAGGCGCCTGGCCTTGTCCACACGGGCCACTGCTGTAGCCCCTACGGTCAGCGCACCCTTCCTGACCTCTCCGTAGTGTACGATCAACCCAGGCAGAGGGCTCTGGGTATCCACCACGGCGATTTCTCCATCGCTGTTGCCGATCGAACCCGTGTCACCGACCTGACCCCCAGCCTCCGCGTAGAATGGAGTCTCCGACAGAACCATAGCTATCTGGTCTCCCTCGGTGACTTCGCTGATCGCCCCCCCGTCCTTGGCAAGGCTCAGAATCTTGCTGGCCGCTTCTATCGTCTCATAGCCCAGAAAGTGCGTACGAGGAAGATCGAGAGGTCGATAGAACTCGCCTTGCTCCGTTAGCCCGAAGGTCTGAGCCTCTCGGGCCCTCTCGCGCTGCTCGACCATAGCCGTCTCAAAGCCCTCTTCGTCAAGGCCGAGCCCTCTCTCGGCAGCCATCTCCCTGGTCAACTCCACAGGAAATCCGTAGGTGTCGTAAAGACGGAAGATGTCCTCTCCCAGAATGAAAGTCGCCCCCTGAGCTTCGACCCCTTCCATGAGATCCTCCAACAGGGCCGAACCCACTGCGAGCGTTTGCTGGAAGCCCGTCTCCTCCTGCGCCACGACCCCCAGGACAAAACTCTCCCGCTCCCTCAGCTCCGGGTACTGACCTCCCATGACCTCAATCACCGCCCTGGCTATCTCGTCCAGGAAGGGCTCCTCCCTCTCCAGGAGCCTTCCATGACGCACAGCCCTGCGGAGAATGCGACGCAGCACGTAGCCGCGACCCTCATTGCTGGGCAGGACGCCGTCGGCGACCAGGAAAGTGACCGCTCGGCCATGCTCCGCTATGATGCGTAGCGAGCGATCGGTCATCTCATCCTCACCGTACGTTCTACCCACCAGATCACAGGCTCTGGAGATCAGGGGGGCGAACAGATCGGTCTCATAGATGGAGCTCACGCCCTGCAACACGACGGCTGTGCGCTCCAGCCCCATGCCGGTGTCGATGTTCTGCTGGGGCAACGGTGTCAGATTGCCCGCTGTGCCCTGGTCGTATTGCATGAAGACGAGGTTCCAGATCTCGAGAAAGCGTTCGCAATCGCATCCAGGGGCGCAGCCAGGTCTCGCGCAGCCCGCTTCGGGACCCCGGTCGAAGAAAATCTCTGAGCACGGGCCGCAGGGTCCGGTCTCACCTGCTGGCCCCCAGAAGTTGTCCTCCTTGCCCAGACGGACTATGCGTTCTTGAGGCAGGGCGATCTCCTGCCAGAGGACGAATGCTTCCTCGTCATCATGGTAGATGCTGGCCCAGAGCCGGTCTCCGGGCAGCTCCAGATAGTCTGTCACGAACTCCCAGGCCAGCTCGATGGCGCCCTTCTTGAAGTACTCACCGACCGAGAAGTTACCCAACATTTCGAAGAAGGTCAGGCTTCGCTCGTTCCCCACTTTGTCTATGTCGGTGGTACGAAAGCACTTCTGGACAGACGCCAGACGTCTCGATGGAGGCGACACCTCGCCGGAGAAATACGGCTTAAACTGGACCATGCCAGCACCTGTGAACAGGAGCGTCGGATCACCCTCCGGCACGAGCGACGAGCTGGGCACAACCAAATGCCCTCTCTGGGCGAAGAAGTCTAGGAAGACTCTCCTCAATTCTGCACTCGTCATAGGCTTCATACGCGCTTGCTGTGATGCCTCCAAACCAGGGCCAAGATTACCCGACATTCTAGGATAACTATAGGGCATTGTCAAACCTCATCCTCGAAAGTGCCTTGACTTGTTCATGCAGGCAGGATAGAATGATCGTATGGTCTGACACTGTCACCAGAAGGTTCGAACCGGAACCAGGCAGCTGGGTATCGATACTTGACGAGCCTACTGAGCCTGGTATAATACTCCTGTTTGCAGACTGGCAATGCGAGGTACGTCCCCATGGAACAGATAGAACTCAGGGCGCAAAGCCGAACAGTGTTCGGCAAGAAAACGAGAGCTCTCCGCAGGTCTGGGATCGTCCCGGCCACTTTGTATGGCCCCAGGACAGAAGCTCTGTCCCTGCAGATGGCCGCGAAAGAACTGAACGCTGTGCTGCATCAGGCGGGAACCAACCGGCTGATAAGTCTGCGGATCGACGATGCGGGCAAGCCGCGGATGATCCTGGCCCGCGACGTTCAGCGCGACGTCATTACTCAGTCTCTGCTGCACGTTGACCTCTATGAAGTTGTGATGACCGAGAAGATCACAGCGGAGATACCGATCACTCTGATTGGAGAGGCACCGGCTGTGATCAACAAGGAAGGTTTGCTGGTGCGCGGTATCGACTCCCTGCACGTCCACTGCCTGCCCGACCAGCTGAGCGAGGCCATAGAGGTAGACCTGAGTGTCCTCGAAGTGCAAGATCAGGCTATCCTCGTGAAGGATCTCATTGTGGGTCAGGATATCGAGATCCTGACCAGTCCTGATGAAGTGGTAGTGAAGGTGCTCGCTCTGCGGGAGGAGGTGCTCGAGCCACTAGAAGAGTTGGAGGCGGAGCCTGCCGAAGTAGAGGTGATCACCGAGGCCAGGGAGATCGAAGGGGAACCCGAGCGCGTGGTAAAGGAAGCCGAGCCAGCGGAGGACGAAGAGGAGGAAACGGAGACGGAGTAAAAGCCGTCATCCAGAACCTGAAGGTCGCAGAGAGGAGATATCCGTGTTCAGTCCCCTAAACGCCATCTTGGGCCTGTTCTCCCGGGACATAAGCATAGACATGGGCACCGCCAACACTCTGGTACTGGTGCGAGGCCAGGGAATCGTCATCAACGAGCCCTCCGTCGTCGCCATCGAGAAGAAGAGCAGGAAGGTCCTCGCTGTCGGGGATGAGGCCAAGGAGATGGTGGGCCGCACTCCGGCGAACATAGTGGCGATCAGACCTCTCAGGGACGGAGTCATCTCCGACTTCGACGTCGCCGAGACGATGCTCCACTACTTCATCAAGAAGGTGCACGAGCGAGCCATGCTGCCCGTTCCGCGCCCCAGGGTGGTAGTCGGCCTGCCCAGCGGTGTCACCGAGGTAGAGAAAAGAGCGGTCCATGACGCATGCATGAACGCTGGCGCGCGTCAGACACTGCTCATCGAACAGCCAACAGCCGCGGCAATTGGAGCCGGTCTGCCCATCAACGAACCGGTGGGCAGCATGATCGTTGATATCGGAGGCGGCACTTCCGAGATGGCCGTGTTCGCCCTGGGTGGCATTGTGGTCAGCCGTTCGCTGCGCGTGGCAGGCGACGAGATGGATGAGGAAGTGATGCGCTATGCCCGGGAGAAGTACAACCTCTTGATCGGCCAGCGCATGGCGGAGCGCATCAAAATGGCCATTGGTTCGGCATATCCCCTTCCAGAAGAGCAAACCATGACTCTGAGGGGCCGCAACCTCATCACAGGTTTGCCCGAAGCAGTTGAGATAAGCAGTGTTGAGGTCAGAGAGGCCCTCTCCTCTCCGGTCGCGATGATCGTGGAAGAGGTCAGAACCACCCTTGAGGAAACCCCTCCCGAGTTGATTGCCGATTTGATGGAACAAGGCATAGCTCTAGCGGGAGGCGGTGCCCTTCTCAAGGGACTCGCCGATCGTCTCTCCGACGAGACCAAGATGCGGGTCTACGTGGCCGATGATGCCTTGACCTGTGTGGTCAAGGGCGGTGGAGTGGTGCTTGAACACCTCGACACCCTGACCCACGTCCTCACCACCACACAGCGCCGCAACACACGGCATTAGTGCGAGGAGGCTGCCTTGACCCGTATGCAGCGAGGAGGAACCCTGCTGTTCCTTCTACTCTTCCTCTCACTGGCCGCGATGACCCTGATCCTCGATCGCAGTGATCGCCTTCAACCCATGAAAAGCCTCGTGGCACAGGTCACTTCTCCCATCCAAGAGGTGCTCACCTCGGCCATGGGCGGGCTGACCGACTTCCGCCAGCTCTACGCCGACATGAGGGCATGCACGGCAGAGAACGAGGAACTTCAGCTGATGGTAGATCAGCTCATAATCGAGAATGTGCGCCTCCGAGAGACTGAGATAGAAAACGTAACACTGCGAGAGCAGCTCAACTTCAAGCAGGCCAATCCCTCGTTCGAGCTCCTGTCGGCTCAGGTCATCGGGCGGGATCCGAGCAACCTCGCCGGGTATTTGATCATAGACCGTGGTACCGACGAAGGCGTCGCCGTCGGCATGCCGGTGCTCACACACCGTGGTCTCGTGGGACGGGTGACGGAAACCGCTCCTCACTCCGCTAAGGTCCTGCTGATCACCGATCCCAGCAGTGCAGTGAACGCCTTGATACAGGAATCTCGCGCCACCGGGGTAGTTCACGGTCGCGTAGGACAGGGTTTAACCATGAGGTACATACAGCAGACAGAAGAGATCAAACCCGGCGACCTGGTGCTCACCTCCGGCTTGGGCGGCAATTTCCCGACGCGTCTGATCATCGGACAGGTCACCGGCGTGACCAAGAAGGATGTCGAGTTGTTTCAGGAGGCCGAAGTGCGGCCATCCGTGGATTTCGGAAGTCTCGAGATGATCATGGTGCTCACGAGTTTCGAGCCCATCGTTTTCGAGGAAGAGCAACAGGTATCACAGAGGTAATGGCCCATCAAGACCTACGCAGTCGTCCCGCTTCTACTCAGCATTGCCGTGCTCCAGTCATCGGTGCTCTTTCGCTACTCCCTGGGAGGCGCTCGATTACACCTCTTGCTTCTGACCGTGGTTTCATGGAGCCTGCTCAGGGGAGCAAGGGAAGGCATGGTCTGGGGCTTCATCGGCGGCTTGGCACTTGACTTCCTGTCTGGTCTACCCCTGGGGACGTGCGCCTTTACGCTCACCATCGCAGCGTATCTCGCCAGCCTCGGCCAGTTGACCATCTACCGGACAAGCCCTCTCTTCGCGCCCGGGTTGGCCCTGGCAATTAGCATCGTGCACGACTCAATTCTGTTGACCCTGCTCTCGTTCATAGGGTACGCTCCAGCGTGGGCAGATCTACTGCTCCGAGTCGCGATTCCCACCGCCATTCTCGGCGCCTTTGTCATGCCCCTCGTTCAGCGCGGACTCACTTGGCTTCACCGCAGGACTCTCCCCGAAGAGATGGAACTCTGAGAGGGAGGATCGGGTGACCAGAGCACTCCTGACCAGAGTCACGGCTCGCGCCAAGGAGCCGATCGTCGTCTGCCTCCTGGGTCTGCCCGCCACGGTTCCCCTCTGGAAATCAAGCCTACCGCGCAGCTTCGATGGTCTGTTCCACCTCTTTCGTCTTGTCGAAATCGATCATCTCGCGCGCCAAGGAGTGCTGTTCCCGCGCTGGGCTCCAGACCTCTTCTTTGGCTACGGCTATCCGCTCTTCAATTTCGTCCCCCATCTGCCCTACTATGTGAGCGAGGGCCTATACTCCACGGGCCTGAGCTTGGTCCACACCATCCTCTTCTCCTTCGGGCTGGCCCTCGTGGCGTCCGGCCTTGCCATGTACATCTATGTGCGGGACGTTTTTGGCTCTAGGGCGGCAATAGTCTCAGCAGTGGCCTACATGTATGCGCCATTTCATCTCTACGACATACTCTTCAGGGGGCACCTGCCCGGAGCCTGGGCCATGGTGCTGTATCCCTTGACCTTATGGTCCTTCCGGCGTCTCATCCGGAACGGTGGTGCGGTCTACTGGGCTTCCAGCATCCTGCTCTACGGAGGATGCTTCCTGAGCCACAATCCAGCCAACTTCATATTCACTCCTTTCCTGGTATGCTACCTGGCGCTCCTGGTCTGGCTTTCGGCTGAACGCAGGAGAACCGCATCCTTCCGCGCTGCCACTGCGCTGCTGGTCGGAGCAGGGCTGGCCGCCTTCTTCTGGATGCCCGCACTCTGGGATCGGCAGTTCATACAGCTCGACAGGATGATCACCCCACCTGATCTCGACTATCGTACGCATTTCATCACAGTGGCTGACCTGCTCGCGCTTCCCAATACGTCCAATACCGGTCAAATGAACCCAGGAGTGCCCAACAGCTTGGGGCCAGTACTCATCTCTCTCTCTATCATCTCTGTGATCGGCCTGCGGACACTTCCTGGATCAGAGAAGCGCTCTCATCTGATCGTTTCGCTCTGTGGGCTTGCCGGGGTGGTGTTCATGGTTCTACCCCAGTCAGTTGCTGTGTGGGACAGTCTTCCCCTCTTGAAGTACCTGGTCTTCCCGCACCGGCTTCTGCGCCTGGCCTGCCTGCTGACGGCTATCCTATCCGGGGCGGCTACCCGTTTATTCGCCGACCAGGAGATCAGATTCCCTTCGTCTTTCGTCGTCGCCCTTGTCTCCGTGGCGATGATCATCGTCTTTTCGTTCGCGCTGCTCTATCCGCCATACTATGCCCAGCTCGCCCTCGATCCCTCTTTCGCCGACATGATGGAGTTCGAACGAGCCACGGGCACCATGGGCACGACTTCTTTCGGCGAGTACCTACCCATGTGGGTCGAGTGGATTCCAAACACCTCACCCCTCGAACCGATGTACCGATCGGGATCTGGAGTCTCGAGACTCGACGAATCCAGCCTTCCTCACGGGACTCTTGTCTCGAGCGCTCGCTTCACACCGACGTCAGCGACCATGGATGTCTCCGCTCCGCAGCCGTTCCAGGCGACATTCAATAGCCTCTACTTCCCCGGCTGGCAGGGCTATGTGGATGGGCAGAGGACCGAGACCACTCCCACCCCCGGCCTGGGGCTAACCAGTGTCGCTGTGCCCTCGGGCAACCACGTGGTGCAGCTGCGCTTTGAGGACACACCTGTTCGCACGGCATCCGAGGCCATCAGCGCCCTTAGTGCCGTGGCCCTGCTCCTCCCAGGTGCAGTTTCCGTCATCCGGAGGGCGCGCTCCAAACACGGCAAACACCGATCGAAGGGTAACGCGCCGCCAGCCGTCAGCGGAGGCCATGTAGGCGACCTCACGGGCGCGCAGACCAGCGCGCTCGCGCTCGTGGGTGTCGCTCTCCTGATCATCAAGCTCGGGATCCTGGACCGTTACGACACACCTTTCAAGAGAGGATTCGATGGCGTGCACGTCCCGGGGGCGCAGAAACCTCTCCAGGTCAATTTCGGCGATCAGATCACTTTGCTTGGCTATGACCTTCCCGACGCCAGCTCCCGTCCAGGAGACACCACGACCATTACCCTCTACTGGAAGGCGAGTCAACCACTCAACACAGATTACAGCGCTTTCGTGCACCTTGTGGACGAACACATGAACATCTACGCGCAGAGGGATAGCCTGAACCCTGGGCGTTACCCGGCCCACCTGTGGCAGATCGATGAGTACAACCAGGATGCCCACGAGATTGAAATTCCGCCCGGCACCCCGCCAGGTCAGTACCTGCTGGGAGTCGGACTCTATGACCAGGCCACGATGGTGCGACTTCCCGTCCTGGAAGAAGAAGGGCACGAGATCGGCATGTACTTCCTGCAGCAGGTCTCTGTCGCCAAGGCCGAGAGACCTCCGACCATTGAAGAACTTGGAATACAACGCCCGGCCACGGCGCACTTCGACAACGGGGTCGTCCTGCTCGGCTCTACGGCAGAGCGGGACAGCCTCCCTCCAGGCGATTTCTATCGCCTGGCCCTGTTCTGGAAAGCAGAGACCGCGCTAGACGACAGCTACAGCGTCGCCATTCGTCTACTCAGTACGGAGGGGGAGGAAGTCCTCTTGCAGACCGGAGAGCCTTCAGCCGGCAGGTATCCCACGACTGCTTGGGAAGAAGGGGAAATCGTCAGGGACAACCACGCCCTGCGGATTCCACGGGACTTCTCAGCGGGTGACTACGTCATCCAGCTTGCACTGCTCGACTCCACAGAGCGTCGGGTGCCTCTCGCACCAGCTGCGGGCCTCTCGGTGGAGAACGGTTGGCTCGAGCTGTCGTCGGTAAGTGCGGGGGACTAGATGAATCGCGCGCGCTGGCAGCACGTCGGTGCCTTCGTCCTCACCCTAGTCCTGGGCTTGATTCTAGGGGCAGCCATCGCCCGATCGCTAGCCGAGAGCTTGCTCTATCGCTATGCTTTCTTCCTGGGTTGGCTTCCGACAGTCGCCATGGCCCTGCTGGGGGCGGGATTCCTGGCTCTGCTCTACCTCTGGTTGACCAGGCAGCAGACCGGGAGGACGACGTCAATGGCTGTGGCGATCTCCTTCCTGCCGTTCTCACTGCTGCTTATCTATCTGGTCCAGCGGGAGATCAACACGGTACAAGCCTTCGTGCTGCTTGCTGGCACCGTGGCACTCGTAGCTGCACTCCATGTAGCCCTGTCGGCGCGCAGACAGCATCTTGACAGGATGGCACTCATAGCCGTGTTCGTTCTCGCCTTCGCACTGTACGTCAGAACCCTCGCGCCGGTCGTGGGCGCGCACGACACCTTCGAGTTCCAGGTCCTCTCCTATGAGCTGGGTATCGCGCATCCAACCGGCTACCCTCTGTACATTATCCTGGGCAAGCTCTTCACTCTCCTCCCCCTGGGCAACGTCGCCTATCGGGTGAACCTCTCCTCAGCGTTGTTCGCAGCCACCGCGGTGGTGATGCTGCACGCCATCATCGCGGAGCTTACGAGGAGCCGGTCTGCCGCTGCGCTTGGTGCTCTCAGCTTCGCCTTCAGTTACTCGTTCTGGTCGCAGGCCGTTGAAGCAGAGGTGTACGCTCTCAACGCCCTCCTTGTGTCGGCAATCTGCTATCTGTTGCTGCGCACCTTTGCCAGGGATACCAACAACACGCCCTCCTGCCGCACCAGCCTGGGGGAGGAGCACAAGGTCCACTGGAGCCGCGCTTTGGGTGCGATCCCCCGAGGTCAGCGAATGATCGTCGCAGTGGCGCTGATCTACGGCCTCAGCTTGACCCATCATCGGACCATGCTGCTCCTGGGACCAGCCATCATAGCCTACCTGACACTGAGACGGGCCTGGTGCCTGTTGACTCGTCGATCTTGGATCGCGACCTTCACTGCCTTTCTGGCACCCCTCGTGGGCGTCCATCTCTACATCCCCATCCGTTGGTGGCAAATCCAGGGCAGCGGAATGCACTGGGAACAGTTTACCAACCTCATCCTGGGAACCCAATTCGCAGCGGCCTTGCGATGGGACACCGCTCTTCGGGACCCTGAACGCATGGCCATCTTCCTGCGCGCGCTTCTCGACCAGTACCCGGCGCCGGCACTCTTGCTGGCCACGCTGGGCATCATCTACCTGCTATGGAGACGCGACTCGACTCATGGCTATCCTACTTGGAGAGAGGGTCTCTTCCTGCTCCTGGCCTTCGGCGCCTATGTGGCCTTTGGGCTCAGCTACAATGTCCCTGATATCTCGCTCTTCCTCATCCCCTCCTACATGATCATCGCCATTGCTCTGGGCGTCGGCGTCTTTGCGCTCCGACGCTCCTTGGAGGAACTGCTGGGTCGCAAGCATTTGGCCGTTCCGCAGTTGCGACGGCAGCTCATCGCCTCAGCGATACTGACCGTGGTGGGCATACTTCCTCTTGGTCTGGCCTGGACAAACCTACCCAAGGTGGATCGAAGCGACGCGCGCGCCGGGTACGACTGGGGGAGGTACGTCCTTCAGCAAGACTTACCGGCACACTCGGTGCTACTCGCCGACAGTGAGAAGATGGCTCCGCTCCACTATCTTCAAAGAGTGGAGCGCCTCCGCCCCGACACGGAGACCGGCGTATTCCCCGACGAGGAGACCAATAGGGCTGAGCTGGAAGCACGGCTCCGTGAGGGGCGACCGGTGCTCCTCGCCCGCTTCCTCCCAGAACTGGAAGGCACCTATCACTTGCGTTCGTTGGGACCACTGGTTGAGGTAAGCACAGGTCCCCTGGCGCGCCTTCCGGCTGACGTAAATCAACTGAACTTGGAGTTCGGAGACAAGGTAGTGCTGGCGGGTTACCGCCTGGGCGCGCAGAATTTGGAGCGGTCGGATGCCCTGCGGCTGACCCTGTTCTGGAAGGCGCAACGAGGAGTGCGCGACAACTATGACGTTCGGCTGCGTCTTGTGGGCGCGACGGGGCACGTCTGGATAGAGACCAAGGGTAGGCCACCGGTAAGCGGCCTCTATCCTACGGCAGCATGGCGTCCGGGAGAGATCGTGCCCGACTATCATGCGATAGATCTAGCCGGGCAGCTACCACCCGGAAGCTATCACTTGGACGTGGGACTGTTCGCACCCTTCAGCCAAGAAGGCCTTGCATCGAGCGACAGTCATGGGGGCTACGTAACCCTGGCAGATGTCTCCGTCACTTCCGGCGAGGCGTGGCGGCCCACCATCCACCACCCTCTTCGAGCGAACTTCGAAGACCAGATACTGCTGCTGGGTTACAGCTTCCCATCGACCATCACCCCTGGTCCAGGCGTCCCGCTCACACTCTACTGGCGGGCGGTCGACCAGATCGAGACCGACTACGAAGTGGTGCTTCAGTTCTCAAGGCCAGATGGCACAGTTGTCTGGCAAGCGGTCGAGCAGCCGCTGTTCGGAGAACACCCCACCTCAGAGTGGACCCCGGCCGATGTCCTGGCTGACACGCACCTCGTGGAGATAGCACGCACAGCTAGTGGTCCGCTCGACCTGAGGATTGGCCTGCGAGATCCAAGCAGCGAGGCCTACCTGACTGTGATTGACGGATGGCTAGCCAGCCAGAGGTACGATGTCTTGCTCACTGGCCACACAGTTGCCGAATCCCCGGTCATCCTCACCGAAGCCGACAATCTACCCGCAAACTTCGAAAACGAGATTCTGCTACTGGACTACGAAATCCACAACGTCCAGGTCAGAAAAGGAGGGGCCCTGAACCTGACCCTCACCTGGCAGGCGCTGGTGCCTATGGACGAAGACTACACCGTTTTCGTGCATCTTCTCGATGACAACGACCAGATCTGGGGGCAGGAGGACATTGCACCCGTCCGTGGTACCCATCCTACCTCCGGCTGGACTGAGGCCGAAGTGGTAGTCGACCCTCACACGGTCTGGACCCACCAACAAGCCCCTCTCGGACTGTACAGGGTGGAAGTCGGGCTGTACCTTCTGCGCACCATGGAACGCCTGCAGCTCCTCGACGCCTCCGGAAGCGCCGTCGACGACAGGCTGATCATCGACCTCATGGAAGTCGTGCCCTAGCTTTTATGTAAACTAGTCGTCTCGCCATTGACATGTTGTGGTCGTTGGCCGGTGGTGCACAATATCTAGGGCAATTGAGGTCCTTAGGGTCTTGTATTGGCCCAGGGACTCACGTATAATCGAACTCAAGATGGAGCCACGACAGACTAACATCAAGCTCCTGATCTTCAGGGCATTCGTAGTGACCGCTTTCGCGGTGCTGGCCTTCCAGACCTGGCAGCTGCAAATCGTCCAGGGCGACGGGTTCGTCGAGATGGCGGAGCACAACCGTTTCCGCCTCCAGACCATTGATGCCCCAAGAGGAGTCATCTATGATCGTGAGGGGCGACTTCTGGTCGGCAACGTCCCCAGCTTCACCGTCTCCATCGTCCCGGCCGACCTTCCGGAGGAGGACCAGGAGTACGTCTTCGAGCAGCTATCTGCCTTGCTGGATGTCCCCATTAGCATCCATGATCAGGCCGCCAGCGGCGCGGATGACGTGGACCAACGGTACCTCACCGAGGACAGGGAATACGAGCCAGAGCCGCAGATGATGGAGCGAGTGGAGGCCGGGAGAGAGACGCCCTTCATCCCGGTGCAGGTGAAATCTAGCGTGCCCAGGGATATAGCCTTCGTCATCGAAGAGGAACGTCTCGAACTTCCCGGCGTGATCGTCGAACTCGAGCCACTGAGAGAGTACATCTCGGGCACGCTATTCGCTCACATCACAGGCTACGTCGGGCACATTCCAGAACAGGATCTGGGGAGCTATGTGGACCGCAGAGATGCCGACTACGATCCCAACGACGTAGTGGGTCTGACCGGGGTGGAACTCACCTATGAGGACCAGATGCGAGGCATCAAAGGGCACCGGCATGTGGAAGTGGATGTCACGGGGCGTGAGCTCCGGAGCATCGAAGCTCCTATCGAACCGGTCCCTGGCCACAACCTGGTGCTAACCCTGGATGCCGAACTACAGGCAGCGGTCACTGACTTCTTGCAGAGAGGAATCAAGAAGGCTGGCTCGGAGTCAGGCGTGGCTATAGTCATGAACCCCCAGACAGGCGAGATACTGGCTATGGTCTCACTGCCGAGCTACGACCCCAATCTCTTCATCGGCGGCATCTCCGGCGAGGAGTACTCGAGCCTGAGTGAAGACCCGCGCCATCCCCTGGTGAACCACGCCATAGGCGGCCTGTATCCGCCAGGCTCGACCTTCAAGATCGTGACAGCCTCCGCAGGCTTGGAACAGAACATCGTCACACCCACTTCGCTGCTCTTCTGCCCTGGCACTATCTGGATACCGCATCGCTTCGCTCCAGATAATCCCGATCTGGCTCAGCCCTTCAACTGCTGGCTGAAGGACGGTCACAAATCATTCAACATGGTGCAAGCGATAGCACAATCGTGCGACATCTATTTTGGACTTCTCGCCGGAGGCTACGGGGAGTTCGAGGGAGTGGGGCAGGAGGCGCTGCACAACTACGGTTTCTATTTCGGGCTGGGAGAGCCGAGTGGGATAGACCTGCCCGGGGAGACTGCCGGTCTCATGCCAGATGAGACGTGGAAACGGCTGACCTATGGCGAGACCTGGGTCACGGGAGACACCTACAATGCAGCCATAGGCCAGGGATTCGTCCTCACGACGCCTCTGCAGATCTTGAACGCAACGGCGGCCATAGCCAATGGCGGCGATCTATACAGGCCGACGGTTGTCCGTGAGATCAGGGATGCAGACGGCAACGTCGTGGAGCCTTTCACGCCGCGCCTTGTCCGCAAGCTGCCCGTCTCCCCTGATACGATAGCGATTGTCAAACAGGGCATGAGGGCGGCGGTGTCGTACGGCACCGCCTGGGCGGCCAATCTAGGCGGTGTGGCCGTGGCCGGCAAGACCGGGACGGCCGAGTTCCCTGGACAGAGAGACTGGGATGGGAATCTCCCGACCCACGCATGGTTC
>Ga0307379_10003176_pt1 | contig 23976 bp, 23 predicted proteins | sample UN2MG_FD_202237 | JGI IMG/M metagenome (GOLD analysis project Ga0307379, IMG submission 202237) | Soil microbial communities from Risofladan, Vaasa, Finland - UN-2 | ecosystem: Environmental > Terrestrial > Soil > Coastal area > Acid sulfate soil | place: Finland: Risofladan, Vaasa | collected...
CGCGGCCCGCGCCCTCATCGACGAAGGGAAGAGCCTCCTTCCCGTTGGGATCTCCGCAGTCGAAGGAGACTTCGAGGCGGGAGACATGGTGGCCGTGCTCGCGGAGGAAGACGGCGCCAGGCGGGAAATCGCTCGCGGCCTGACAAACTATGATTCCCTGGACCTGAGAAGAATCCAGGGCTGCCGGTCGAAGGATATCATCAAGCGGCTCGGCCATCGTGACTTCGACGAGGCCATCCATCGCGATAATCTGGTGGTGCTGTGATGGCGACCAGGAACTGACCATGCCGATCCCACGGGGCGAGCGAGTCCTGATGAGAGGAAACGAAGCCGTCGCCCAGGCCGCGATTGACGCCGGCTGCCGCGCCTTCTTCGGCTACCCCATTACCCCCCAGAACCAGGTGCCGGACTACTTCGCCGCCCACATGCCCGAGGTCGGCGGAGTCTTCATCCAGGCGGAGAGCGAAACCGCTGCCATCAACATGGTCTACGGCGCCGCCGCCGCAGGCGTCCGCGTCATGACCGCTTCCTCCAGCCCGGGCATCAGCCTCAAGCAGGAAGGGATTTCCTACCTGGCCGAATCGGAGCTTCCCTGCGTCATCGTCAACGTCATGCGCGGCGGCTCCGGGCTCGGCAACATCGCTCCCGCACAGGCCGACTACTTCCAGGCCGTCAAGGGCGGCGGCCACGGCGACTACCGCACCCTCGTCCTCGCCCCCTGGTCGGTCCAGGAGTTCTACGACCTCACGCGGGCGGCCTTCGAGATCGCAGACCGCTACCGCAACCCCGCGCTCGTCCTCGCCGATGCCCTCCTCGGCCAGATGATGGAGCCCATCGTCATCCCCGACGACGCCGTCGACCCCGCGGCCCTTCCCCGAAAGCCCTGGGCCACCGACGGCGCACAGGGCCGGCCCCGCAACATCATCAACTCCCTCTACATCGAGGCGGCGAACCTCGAGCAGGTGAACCTGCGCATCCAGGCGCGCTACGACGAAGCCGCCAAGAACGAGATTCGGTTCGCCGAGGAGAACCTCGACGATGCCGACTATGCCATCCTTGCCTACGGCACTGCCGCCCGCGTCGCAGTCACGGCCATCGACCATGCCCGCGAGCGCGGAATTCGTGCCGGCCTGTTCCGTCCGATCAGCCTCTACCCATTCCCAAGCCCTGCAATCGCCGCCCTCGCCGAACGCGTCAAGGCCATCCTCGTCGTCGAGCTGAGCCTCGGCCAGCTCGTCGAGGACGTCCGCCTGGCGGTGGAGGGCCGCTGCCCCGTCTCCCTCCTCGGTCGCTCCGGCGGCATCGTCATGACCCCGGTGGAAGTGCTGGGTGCCATCGATGAACTCCAGCAGAAGGCGAGGAGATAGCATGCAACCCGCCAGCCAGCCAGGCGTCGTCTTCGAGCGCCCGCGGTCGCTCGAGCCCGTTCGCATGCACTACTGCCCCGGTTGCACCCACGGCATCGTCCACCGACTCATCGCCGAGGTCATGGATGAGTTCGCGCTCGCCGAGCGCACCGTCGGCATCGCTCCCGTGGGCTGCGCCGTCTTCGCTTACGACTACTTCGCCTGCGACATGATCGAGGCCGCCCACGGGCGCGCCCCGGCCGTCGCGACCGGCGTAAAACGCGTCCGTCCAGACCTCTTCGTCTTCACCTACCAGGGCGATGGCGACCTCGCCTCCATCGGCATCGCTGAAACCATCCACGCCGCTGCCCGAGGGGAGAACATCAGCCTCATCTTCATCAACAATGCCGTCTACGGCATGACCGGCGGCCAGATGGCCCCCACCACGCTTCCGGGCATGAAGACGAGCACCACCCCGTTCGGCCGCGACCCGAAGCTCGCCGGCAATCCCATCCGCGTCTGTGAGCTGCTAGCCGCTCTCGAGGGCCCGGCCTATCTCGCTCGCGTGACCGTCACAAACCCGCGCCGGGTGCGGGGGGCGAAGCGGGCGATCCGAAAAGCGTTCAAGGCCCAGCTCGATGAGTTGGGATTCTCGCTTGTCGAAGTGCTCTCCACCTGCCCCACCCGCTGGGGGATGCCGCCCCAGAAAGCCCTGGAGTGGCTCGAGGAGAACATGGTCCCCTACTATCCGCTCAAGGAATTCGTCGTCGCGGAAGCGCTGCAGGAGGATAAGTGAGAGAGCCGGCTCTTTACCACGAGATCCTCATTGCCGGCTTTGGCGGCCAGGGCGTCGTCCTCGCCGGCAAGCTGCTGGCGACGGCTGCGCTCGCAGAGGGACGCGAGGTCGTCTGGGCGCCCTCGTACGGTCCGGAGATGCGCGGCGGCGCGGTCCACTGCACGGTCATCGTATCCTCTACGCGCATCGGCTCTCCCGAGGTATCGCTTGCAGACGCACTCCTCATCATGGACGCGGCCTCGATGAAGAGGTCCGCGGCCCGCATCAAGCCCCAGGGATTGCTAGTGGTCAACTCGTCGCTTGTTCCCACGCCTCCCAACGCGACCTCGTTCGAGCTCGTTCAGGTGGCGGCGAATGACTTGGCGGAAGAGCTGGGCGAGCCCCGCGTCGCCAACGTCGTCATGCTTGGGGCGTTCTTGGCGGCTCGCCCGGTAGTCTCGCTGGACAGCGTCGTTGAGGCGATGCGGGTCACGGCGGGCAAGGCGTGGGAGCACCTCGTGGCGGTGAACCGGGCGGCGCTGGAGAAGGGGGCAGAGATCGCTCGGGCGGAGCTCAAGGCAAGGAGATAGCCTCGCGCGGGCGCTGATCGTCAGCGAGAATCGAACTTCCTGGCGCCCGAGAGCATCTAACCGAGTGAGTGCGATGGAACAAGGGGGAGACGACCGTGAAGCTCGTCCCGTACGCCGTCTGTTTTCTGCTTCTCGCCGCCGCTGTCTGCCCGGCCTATGAATCACCTGCTGTACCGTGGCTCCCCTCCGCCTCCTACCAGAGCCGCCGTCAGTACGATCCGCGGCTCGACCGGCCGGTCCATCTCTGGGGCGCGGGGATGCTGCTCGCCGATGTGTTCGACTCGATCGAATCACAGACCGAGGTGGTGATCTCATGCTCGCCGCCCGGAAATGAGAACGAGCGCGTCCCCGTCAGTATGTTCCTGAACCAGGAGGACCCGCCGACACTCCGCGCGGTTCTGGCCCAGCTCTCGTGGGTGCTGGAGTGCGATTTCTCTTGCGAGGGCGAAGAGGGACAGCAGACGTACCTCCTCATGCACACCAGCATTGGGGACGGGGCCGCTGCTCGGCTGCAGCGAAAGAGTGACGAACGCATACAGGCGCGACTCGAGATCCCCGACCGGCTCAAGGCGAAGCTCGCGGAGGTGCAGGAAGGCCTCAAGTTCTCGCGGGAGGAGGCGATTCAGCGGTATCGAGGCAAGGACGATGCCCTGCTGTTGACGCTGCTCGATCCTCAGCGCCGGGCGGCGGCGCAAGTCGTCTGCCGCCATACAGAGACCGTAGGGCGATTCCCCGAGAGTTTCCAGAGAGTCCTACGGCAGAGATCCTTCGCCGGATCGATAGCCCCCTGGGGTGACGGTTTCTTCGATCTCAGCCCAGAGGACTTGGCTGATCTGATGACCGCATTCGGCGTGAGCATGGAGGAGATGTCTTCTACAGGCCACATCAACATAGAGACCGGCCTCGAGAGTGCGCCGAGGAAGAACAGGGGATGGGTCAATCTCGTCTGCAACCAGGGCGTCGGCGAGGATATGGTCCCCCACGTCTGGACGGTCGCGGCCGTGGGCGGAGATCAGATCATGAGTCCGGAGGATCAGCTCGCGCTGCGCAGACTGCTGGGCGAGACGTTCAGCGAAAGCCAGGCCGAGCGTTTCCTGGAGCAGTGCAAGCGCGACAACGCGGCGACGTGGGCGGAGCGACAGAAGAGGCTGAGAGAGGCGGCGAACCCCCTCTCCGCCGAGGCGCAGCAGCGACTGTCGGCGGCCGAGGTCCCGCTGGCGGAGGGACGAGAGTACCTCCCCTGGGCAGTCCAGGAGGAGATCGCCAAAGCGACAGGGCTCAACGTCATCGCGGATGCCCTCTGCTGGATGGAGGTCCGCACCGATTCGCCCGACCAACCCGCGGCGACCGGGTCTGCGGCCGCCGCGCTGGAAGCGCTGTGGCATCCCTCTGTCGGCCTCGTGGAGTTGCGCGGCCCCCTGTGGGAGTGGGGAGACGCCGGGACATTCCTGCGGTTCCGGGCGGCCGATCGCGAGGTCTGGCGAGCCGCGGCGGCGGCGCCGACCCTCATCGAGCAGATAGACGGGCTGCTGGTGCGGTCCGTAGCCAGCGCCCAGGCGGAGCGTAGGCGTGTCATCGACGCCGCGATTCCGCTCCAGCCCAAGGAGCTCTGCTACCTGTTCGGGAGCCTGACGGAGCTCCAGCACACCTACGGCCGCTATCGGAACTACGGCGATCCGTCCGACGCGCGCAACCTCGCCCGGCACGCTTTCCTCGCCGCCGCGCTCCAGTCAGCCAAGGCCGGGGCCCTCCGTTTCGGCGGCTCCCTGACCAGCAACCAATGGCGACAGCTCCGCGAAGGTGGACTAACGAGTCCGGATGACCTGACCGACGCGCAGCTCTCCCTGCTCGCCGAAATGCTGAGCCCCTCTCCCGTTGACCTGGAGACGCTGCGCGATGGCGAAGTGGTCTGGCAGTTGAGCGGCAGTCCCTCACGCGGCGATTCGCAAGCCGAACACGATGGGCAGCAGCTCTTCCTCTCTCACAGAGGTATCCACGGCGACGGATTCTGGATCGACCCCAGACCAGTGGCCTGCTTCCCCAGCGAGATCGCGATCCACGTCGAGCTTCCGGCCGACGAGGCGACTTAGGGCCGATCGGCGCCGGCCCGTTGCCGTGCTGCCGAAGGGGCGCCGTGGCGGCTAGGGTGGGGACACCGATACCGGCCGAGTGGCTAGGTCGCTTCGCGGCTGCCATCCCGGTCCGAAGGGACTTAGGAACCAATGCCATCCAGCGCCCCTCTCTGCGCGCGGAGAGGGGGGTCAGGTGCCATCCGCGTCATCTGCGTTCATCGGCGGATGTATGCCCCCGCCTCCCCGGAGTCCCCATCTCCCAGGCCGCGCCCTCCCCTCACCCCCGCGCCGCCTCTAACGCTTCCGCGAGCGCTCCAGGAACTGCTGTGTCTTCAGGATGAGCACACACGAGGCGCCGTGCGTGATCTCCCCCCGCAGCACCGCCTGAAGCGCGTCGTCGAAGGGCATCTTCGCAATCTCGATACGCTCCTTCGTCTCCAGGCTGCGCCGAATCTGTGACAGCTTCTGAGCCAGATACATGTGGTTGGGCGAATGGACGACGGTCGTGAACGGGTTGATCATCCCCATGTCCACCCACTCCGCCGCCACCAGTCCCACCTCCTCGCCAATCTCCCGCAATCCAGCCTGCTCCGGTGTTTCGCCGGATTCGATGGCGCCGCTGACCGCCTCCAGCGTCACCTCCCCGAGAGCGTACTTGAACTCTTTCACGAGGTGGACGGAGCCGTCCTCGTCCATGGGGAGCACGGTGACTCCGGGTTTCATGTCTACAATGCCAAATTTCGCCTTCTCGCCCGATCTGTGCTGCACCTCGTCCTCCCGGACGTTGATCCAGGAATTCTCGTATACCGGGCGAGACATCAGGATCTCATACGGGCCCACATAGCGCTCTCCCCGTCTAGAACCCATCTCATTCGCTCCTGCAGCGTTTCGGTGGGGCTGTCTTCTTCGCTGGCGCCGTGCGGACCTTTGCTGCGCCCCGTCTCCTGTGCCAGCTCTAGCAGCCGTTTCCCGCTGGAGCCACGTGAAGGGGCTTCTGAAGCTCCTGGCCGTGCCGAAGGGCACGCGGCCCGGGCCCAAGCAGCCATTTCGCCAGACAAGACAAGGGGAACCCGCACCCGTTCCTATGGCCTCCTATGCCCCTTCCTGGCTGAAATAGCGTAAAATCGGCGTTAGAACCTTCCAGAGCCGTATGGTAGCTTCTCTGCGGAAGACAAGGGGCACCGACCCCAACAAAGGAGGCGTGTAAAATGGATGTCGTGATCGTAACGGCAATGGGCATGGTGAAGCGGACCTCTGCGGACGAGTTTCGTCAGCAGGGCCGCGGGGGCGGCGGCATCACCGCCATGGGGGTTGCGGCTGGTGACAAGGTGGTGGGCGCTGCCAAGCTGGGCACGGAGCAAAGTGTGATGGTCGTGACCGCCGGCGGCACTGCCATAAAGTTCGCCGCCAGCGACCTGCGACAGATGGGCCGCGGCGCCCAGGGTGTCCGCGCCATCCGCCTCAAGGAAGGCGACAGGGTCGTCGCCGTCGTCGCCCTCTAGGGCGCTGACACAGGACAACTATCGAAATTCAGCCCGGACGTGATCCGGGCGCAATGGCGGCGCCGTGGAGCACCCTCCACGGCGCCCGGCCGTTCTCGGCTCCACCGTCGCCGCCGTACTTGATCATCCCGGTCAGGACTCGCCCACCGGCTTTCCCGTCAACTGCGGTATGTAGCCATCCAGGCGCTCGATGCGCTTGGAGAGGGGTGGATGGCTCTGGAGCAGCCACGTGATGCGCGCGGGGTCACCTTCCTTCTGGTAGAGGTACTCCAGCAGGTCGCGAAGCCCGGTAGCCCGATAGCCTGCGCTGAAGGCGTACTTGGTCCCGAACTCATCCGCCTCGTACTCCTTCTCCCGGTATCCCTCGCGCATCTCCAAATCGAGAGCGATTCCCGCTGCCTGCCGGATCGAATCGGAGCTCTTCTGAAGGACGAGCTCCGCCAGCAGCGCCTGCGTCATCGACCTCTCGATCACCGTCTTCGCGTGATGATGATCAGCATGCACGGCCTCGTGCGCCAGCACCCCGGCCAGCTCATCGTCGCTCTTGGCGTACTCCATCATCCCCTTCATCACATACACAGCCCCACCGGGCAGAGCGACCGCGTTCACTTCGTCGGAATCGAGGATCTTGAACGTCCACGGCAAGTCCGGCTCTTCGGACACGGCCGCCACCCCGGCCCCGATCGCATCGAGCCTCTGCTGCATCGTCGCGTTCCCCACCACTCCGTATTGCTTCTCCAGGTCGGCCCCGCCCTGGCGGCCGATCTCGATCTCCGTCTCCCGGTCTATCTCCAGCGGATTCTCGCACCCCGGCGCAAAACACAAACACGCTCCCAACAGAAGAAAGCAAGCAGTTCGCATCGCAGGCACCTCCCGCACCGATATGCCCAGATTCCACAGCCCACTCCCACTCACCTATCCGCTCATATGACAGGCCGCGAAGTAGGGAACATGCCCGTCGGCGGAGTACTACTCGACGGGAGTTCCAACATGGACCGGGATGCCATCAAACAGCAACTCGAGCGCGTGCGGGATGCGGCAATCCAGCGAAAGGTGGACTTCGCGGAGGTTCGCTGCGCCTCCGTCGCCCACAGCGCGCTCGTGCTCCAGGACGGCCGCGCCGACCGGCTGGGCGCAGGCAAACGCGCCGGCATGGGCGTGCGCGTCCTCTCGAAGGGCGCCTGGGGTTTCGCCAGCACCGAGTCACTTGGCGAATCTGACTGGCTGGCGAGCCTGGAAGATGCCATTGGCATGGCGACAGTCTCCGCGACCCGCCTCGACGAGCCAGTCATTCTTCCCGACATACCCGGCGTCGTGGACGACGTCCGGACCTCCTTTGAGATCGACCCAACCAGTGTCTCTCTGGACCGGAAGCTGGCCGCCGTTCGCGGCTACGAGGAGGCATCTGGACGATCCGCCCGCGAGTCCGTCGCCAATCTCATGACGGGCTACAACGACGCGCACCAGATCGAGATCGCGTGCAACACCCGAGGCGCGCTTGTATCCTCCGAAACAGTCCGTACCCTGGTGTGGCACGCCATTACCGCGCAGAACGGCACCATCCGCCAGCGCGCGCGCGAGGTCCGCGCCGGCCAGGCCGGCTTCGAGATCGTGGAGCAGACCCCGGCGAAGGAGTTGAGCGTCAAGGCCGCGGAGCGCGCCGTCTCGCTCCTCTCGGCCCCGCCGGCCCCGGCCGGAAAGCTCCCTGCAGTCTTTCACCCGTCCATCGCCGGGCTGCTGGTCCATGAGGCCTTGGGCCACAACACAGAGGCCGACGCCGTGCTCGCCGGCCAATCGATCCTCGACGGCAGGCTTGGCACGAAGATCGCCGCCGAGTGCATCACCGTCGTGGACGACTCGAACATCCCCGGATCCTGGGGCTCATATCAGTACGACTCAGAGGGGACCCCCGGGTGCCGCCGGGTCCTTGTGGACAAGGGGACTCTCAAGGGTTTTCTCCACTCCCTCGAGACGGCCGGGAAGATGGGAGTCGAGCCCACCGGCTCCGCCCGCGCCGATGGCTTCGCCCATCGTCCCATCGTCCGCATGAGCAACACCATGATCCTGCCGGGGCAGTCCTCGCTGGAAGACCTCATCGCCGACATCGACCTCGGGATCCTCCTTCGGGCCGGGCAGTGGGGCTACGTCTGGTGCGAGAAGGGCCAGTACACCTGCCACGCCGGCGAAGGCGTCATGATCCGCAACGGTCAACTTGCTGAGCAGGTCCGGAATGTCTCTGTCTCCGGCCTCGTCCTGGAAACACTGGCGAACGCCCTCGATGTCAGCCGGGACTTCGAGCTGAAGATGCCAGGCAACTGCGGGAAGGACGGTCAGGGAATGCCAGTCAACGGAGGAGGGCCGTACGTCAAGGTCCGTGAGATTGTCGTCGGGGGACAAGCATGACTCAGGCGGCGCCGGACGATCTCCTCAAGGTCGCTGAGATCGCCTGCGATGCAGCCGTCAAGGCCGGGGCCGAATTCGCCGACGCCCTCGCGGAACGGGGCCGCGATCTGTCCGTCTCGGTGGAGAAGAACGCCATCGCCTCCACCGACGCGCGCCTGCGCGCCTCCATCTCTGTGCGGACGTTCGTAGCCGGCGGCACCGGCTGGTGGAGCGCCTCCACCACCTCCGAGGAAGCCGCCCGAGAGGCCGGACTCAGGGCCGCCGAGCTCGCACAGGCGGCGGAGTCCGACCCCGACTTCGTCTCCCTCGTCACCCCTGCTCCGTACCCCCGCGTGGAGGGGCTCTACGACGAGAAGCTCGCCTCCCTCGGCGCTCCCGATGTCGCCTCCTGGATAACCCAAAACATCGACTCCGCGCTCGGCGTCGCCGCAGACGCGGTGGTCAGCGGGGAGGCAGACGCGCACTGGCGGGAGTATGCCCTCGCCAACTCGCTCGGTGTGCAAGCCGCCCAGCGGACGACCTACGCTTCGGTCTACACCCAGGTCGTTCTCCGGCGGGACGGCGATGTGGGATCATTCTACGAATGGGACTCCGCCCGTAAGCTCACGGATTTCGCACCCGCAGACCTCGGCGCAAAGACCGCCGGCGAAGCCGCACGGTACCTGGGAAGCCGTACGATCAAGACCGCGACCATGCCCGTGGTGCTCGGGCCGCTGGCCAGCCGCGCCATCTTCCTGGGTCTCTGCGCTGCCGCGAGCGCCGAAGACGTCCAGCGGAAGCGGTCTTTCCTCGTGGCGAAGAAGGATGAAGCTATCGCCTCCGAGCACGTGACGCTCGTCGATGATCCCCTCGTTCCCGGTGGGCTCTGGTCCAGCCGTTTCGACGGCGATGGCTTCCCTCACCGACGGGTCACCCTCGTGGAGCGCGGGCGGCTTCGCACCTACCTCCACAGCAACTACACCGCCAAGAAGTCCGGAGAAGCGAACACCGGGCACGCCACCCGCGTTGGCATCGCTCCTACCAACATTCGGCCCGCGCTGGGGCAGAGAACTGCCGCCGAGATCATCGGAGAGGTGGAGGACGGCATCTATGTCGTACTGGGACATCCCTCGCCCGACACGGCCTCCGGCCAGATATCGGCCCTCGTCGATGCCGGCTTCAGGATCGAGAAGGGCGAACTGACCTACCCGCTCAAGAGCACCATGGTGGCCGGGCACGCCCTGGAATGGCTCCGCAATGTCGATGCCGTCTCGTCGGACTACCGAGAGGAACCGGGGCTGATCTTGCCGACTGTGCGCATACGCTCGGTGCGGGTGGCAAGCGGAGACTAGGGTATAAGGCCGATCTCTTAGGAGTGGGGCACCACGAGCTCGCCGTCGAAGGTGAGCGGCCCGCTGATATCGTGATGCCCACCGATCGTGTTGACCTTCTTTCCCTCAACCAGGATCTGGACCTCATCGATTGTGGGCAAGGAAGTCAGCGTGTTGACGATTGAATAGACAGTGACTTGCTCGTTGTCGGAGCCCCCGCGGAAACCGGCCTGCAGCTGCTCGCTGAAGTCCACCATCGCCAGCCCGTCCTCTACGGAAACTCCCAGCAGCTCGGTCCCCGGCGGAAGCGGCCGATCGCACCCCCGGGGCACCTCCCCTCTCAGTAACTCCTCCAGCGAGGCCCGCGCGACTCCAAGGCCCGGCGGGAGCTCCCGCCTGATCGCCACCATCCGCTGCTTCCCATCGACGATCCGCGCGAGGTACAACTCCGCCACCACAGGCTTCGCCACCGCGGAGCCATCCTCCGGTCTCACCGAGATCCGCGCCGACCCGGCCTGGCGTGCTCTGAGGGATCGGTATTCCGGGTAGATGCGCCAGAGAATGAGCGCCAACGCGATGGTGATTGCGGCGAGCGCTACAATCGCAACACAAGAGGCACGGGATGCCCTCCGCCGCTTGCTCACGCGCCCCCAGCCCCCCGGTCAGGCTTCCCGCAGAGGAACTGCGTCACGCCCCGTAGAATCGCCCGCGCCGCGCGCTCCCGGAAGTTGGGATGGGCCAGACGTTCGCGGTCGCCCTCGTGGTTGATGAAGGCCGTCTCGACCAGGATGCCGGGTCCCGTGGTTCGTCGGATGACCGCGAAGTTCGCGTTTCGCACGCCCTTGTCGGCGGTCCCGAGTGCCGCGATCAGCTCATTCTGTACCAACTGCGCGAACGCCGCGCTGTGCTGACGATCGTAGTACACGCTCGTTCCGTTCAGCGCGTTCGGAGTGTCACACGAATTGCAGTGAAGGCTGATCAACGCATCAGCCTTCAGGCGATTGGCGATCGCCGCCCGCTCCCGGAGCGAGATGTACGTATCGTCGTTTCTCGTCAGGATGACGTCGGCGCCTTCGGCCGCCAGAAGCCGCGCCAACCGGCGCCCGATGTCGAGCGCGATATCCTTCTCATATGGCCCCTTCGGCGACCGGCCGAACACGGCCGGCGCGCCGATGTCATCTCCCCCGTGACCGGGATCGACGACGATCCGCCTCCCCTTGAGCCTGCCCGCGCCCGCGTACTCCGGCAGCGGCAGACCCCACGAGTTCGGGCCCACCGCAATGACGAAGTCTTCTCCCTCAGAGAACACGCTGTGAGCCTGCTTGTCCGTCAGCTCGACCACGAGCCGGGCGACCGGCCTCCCCACCTCGGCGGGCTGCTGTGCCATGCGGATCCGGCGGAGCGGGCTCTCTTCGCGCTCCTCCTCGAACTGCTCTTCCACGATCGCAGGAGACAGGTCGGCGAACACCCGCGGCGGGTCCTCTAGCACGCCCACGGACCACTTGAGTGCTCCCGCGCCGGGGAGCCGCACAAGCACGGCCCCCTCCTCTCGCGCCACCGCCGGGCGAGCGAGCACGGGTATGCCCGGCTCCCGCAGAACGATGAGGGTCTCACCCGTCTCCTCACCCGCGATCACAGTCCAGACCGGCAGCCCGCCCTCCTCACACAGGTCCACAACGAGGCGGGCGACGTCGGGTTCGAGGCTGAACTGACCCAGGCGGATTCCCCTGAGTCCCTTCGATTCAAGCGGCGCGTCGGAAGGGAGATCGGGGCTGAGCCTCGCACCGGGCAGATCGAAGACCAATCGGGGCGGATCGACCAGGGAGAAAGACTCAATCTTGACAGGTGCGTTCTCGGCGGTAGAGAGGGCTATGACTGTCCGGTGAGCTTCGGGTCGCATTTCCACGCGGGTGACGGTCAGGGAAGCCCATGAGGGCGCGACCAGGACCAGCACCGCAATGGAGCACACAAAGACAGAAACGCTGCGCCGCGGCAGCCAACCGCGGCGGGATACGACGGACCCGCTCATCTTCCACTCCCAACTATGTTATGCCACATGCCGGGGCGTCGCCCCAACTCAATATCGGCACACCGCGGGAGCCGCTGAGCTCCCACCAGGGGGACTTGCGGCGCGGGGCGGAGAACACGGGGGAACATGGGTTGGAGCTTACGGACCTGGCGCCGCGCAGATCATCACTATGGTGAGGGCAGCCGACTGCTGCGCTCAGGCAGGTTGGGCGAGGCCGTCAAGGCCTACGACGAGGTGCTCGCCATATTCCCCAAGCACGCCCGCGCGCACCTCCAGCGCGCCAAGGCGCTCGCCGCGGCCGGACGGACGGGGGAGGCCGTCAGAGCCGCAAGGCAGGCCGCTGACCTCGCCCCCAAGAACCATGCCCCACTGCTTCTCCTGGGACAGATCCAATACGACACGGCGCACTTTGAGGAGGCACGCAAAGCGTTTGCAGCGGCCGCTCGAGCCGATCCCGAAAACCGCATGGTCCAGGCCTATCTCGGGCTCGCACTTCTTGCCATGGGCCGCGCGGTGGAAGGCGCTCCACTTCTCGAAGAGCACCTGCTCTACGGCTACGAGGGGTTGGAAGCCCGGGTTCTCACGCTCGCCGAAGGGCGCCTGTGGGAACACAAGGACGAAGCCACGTCGCTCGAGGAGCAGCTCACCCCCGATGAGGGAGCGAGAGAGGAGGGCCCCGCGGGCTTCGGACTCCACTTCGCCTCTGCCTTGAGGACCCTCTTGCTGTGGCCCCTCGCCCGGCTCCGGGGGCAGGCTGCCGTCTGGCGTCTCCAGGCCGAAGAGGCCTTCTCGGTCCGGGAGTGGGACAAAGCCATCGCCGCCCTCCAGGAGGTCGAGAGGGCCGGCGCCGATCCCCAGGACATAGCCGCCTCGCTCGGCACGGCCTACCTGGAGGCGCACAAGCCCGAGGCCGCGGCCGAGCAGTTTATGCGCCTTTCGGAGAGTGTCCGCAAGGAGCCCGACGTGGCGCTGCTCGTCGGGGCAGCGCTCTTCGACGCCGGCCGCTACGAAGAGGCGAGAGAGCCTCTCGCCATCGCCGCCGAGCGCTTCACGAAGGACTTCCTCCCCGCCTACTTCCGCGGCCTCTGCGAGATCGCCCTCGGCCAGCCCGGCACCGCCACGCCCTGGTTCGCCAAAGCCGTCGAGAGGCTCAATCCGAACCTGGCGCGGAAGCGGTTCGAGGAGATGATGCGGGTCCGGGGGGAGTTGGCAAGGTAGCGGCTGCGTCTCTGTGGGAGGGGCATTCTTGCCCCGACTACGCAGAGGAGCCGGAGCATATGGGGAAGCAACGTTCTCGTCTGTGAAAATGACATCTGTGAGAGGGGCGTTCTTGCCCCGACAATGAGCGGCTATGAAAGCTGCTACAGGACCCGGCTACAAGTCACTTCGCCGCGGACGTGCCTCCATCGAGAACGCCGCCTATCTCATCACCACATGCACTTCTGGCCAAAACCCCATCCTGGCCGATCCAGCCAATGCTCGGGCTGTCATGGACGGAATCCGTTGGCTGCGTGACAGAGACCGGATCTTCGTGCTCGGCTATGTGGTGATGCCGGACCACGTCCACCTACTGATGGTGCTCAGAGGCAGGCACACCCTACAGACAATCATACGGGTCTGGAAGGGCTTTACTGCCCGTCAGATTGCCAGCAGAAAAGGCTTATCCCGGCCGATCTGGCAGCCTGGCTACCATGACCATATGATCCGTGACGACAAGGACCTGCAGAACTGTCTCGACTACCTTCATGACAATCCGGTGCGAAAGGGGCTTGTTGAGACACCAGAGGCGTGTCAGTTCGCGACAGCTAACCCGGAGTTGGCAGAAGATGTTGACGCGTGCTGGATGGTATGATGCTACAGGCAGACAGCGGTCGCGGCAGGAATTGCCGCTCCTACAAGCGATGCCGCACCTGTGCGAGGGACATTCATGTGCCGATCCAGTTTGGTGGAGGTCGCGGCAAGAATGCCGCTCCCACAGGAACGGCCCATTTAGAGACTCTAACAAAACGCCGCGCCTCGGCTTCCAGAGCGCCTGACCCGGGCTTCAGCAAAGAGCGCCCGCAGTTTTGATAGGCGCTCTTAGGCACAGGCAGGGCCACGTACGGAACGAACCGAACGCGATCACGGTGTCCGTGAGCAGCATGGGACTGCAGAGGAGCTGAGGAGGTGCTGAGTGCCACTTGAGATATCGGAGGATCTGGTCAGCCTAGCGTACCAGGGTCTCGGGTACTTCGTCATCGAGGGACGCAAGGCAGGGCGGCGGGAAGTGGATTTGCTGGCTCTTCGTCTGGGCGAGGAGGGAGAAGTAGCAGAACGACTTCACATTGAGATCCAGGTCTCGGTGAATCCGATTGGCGTCTTGAGGGACAAGCCAGGGCTAGGAACGACGGCACAGCATCCAGAGAAGAGCGCCAGAGCGTGGGTGAGGAGGAAATTCCGGGAGCCGCGCGTAGTCGAGGCAGTGAAGCAAGCTTTCCAAGGGAAGGAGCCCCGACGGGTTCTTGTTCATGGACGGCTGGCTAACCCAAAGCAATTGGATGTCATAAGGACGACCGGCGTTACATGCATCGAGATCGGCAAGCTCGTGGATACATCTCTGAAGGACGGAAAGCCAAATCGGCTACACCGTGCCGTGGAGATTGCCAAACTGCTCACGATGGAGGGCACTAAAGACGCGACATAAGAGGATGGGCCCTATGATGGGCAGTAGAAGACGTACACAAACTCACTCTTCACCGCCTTCGCAAAGAACGCCTGATTCATCACCCGCCGGCTGTGCGTTGCCTGCAAGCGCATTCCGTGATCCACGCACGTGTCCCGCACAGCCTCGTGAATCCCGTCCTTCGACTCGCCGATGACGAGAGCGAAGTGCCCCTCCAGAACTTCCGCAAGCTGCTCTATCACCGCCTCCATGTCGGGAAGGTAATCCCGCCCCCGTCGGCCGATCTCGGCCGGGCCAGGCTCGTTGAGCCCCAGCACCCTGAACGAGAGCAGGTGCATCTTCTGGTAGTTCTGGGCGCTCCAGTAGGGCGGTGAGGTCACGACGAGCTGTGCTCTCCGACCGAGAGAAGCCAGGCCCCGCGCGTCGTGCATCCTTGGCTCCGTCCGCCCGGCCGCCTCCCGGTGGAAGTCGGCGAGAGCACGCTGCATGCGAGTGAGCTGGGAGCGCAACCTCGCGAACGGGTCGATCTTTCGGGTCTCGTTGTCCACCAGGCGCCAATAGTGCTTCTTATCCGCGTAGCGGGCGCTCTTCGGCAGCATCGGGATCGTCCGGTCCATGCGCGCATTGCTCATGCCCTTCAGCAGATCCGATAGCCCGATCAGCACGAAGTTGCAGGTATCGGCGTCCAGGCGGCGCGCCCTCGTGCGAATCGCCCGGATTGCCCGTGCGACCTCCTCGCGGAACCAGTCGTCGCTTGCCTCGAAGAGCGCGGCCGAGCCCGCCCGGTGTCGCTCCGGCTCCCGTTCCGCTTCCCTCAGCCACTCGATGAACTCCGAGAGGGAGGCGTGATCGATCGGCGCCGTCTTCGCCCTCGCGATCTTCACCGCGAGCGGGTTGATGTCGGTCCCCCAGGCGTCGTGCCCCAACCGCGCCGCCTCCACCAACGTCGTGCCGCACCCCATGAACGGATCGAGCACCACATCCCCCGGCTTCGCGTACCTTTCGATCACCCGCCGCGGGATCTGGGGGATGAACTTCGCCGTCCAGTGGTGGAAGAAGTGCGTCGAATCCTGGGTCTCCTTCATCCCCAGGTGCGCGAAATCCCAGTCACCTCCAGTTCGGTTCACGGTTTGCCGATCCACGTATGCCAGTCCTCTCCGATCCGGCCCGCCTTCCGATATGGCTCCATTGCCCGGGCGCAGGCGCAGGTTCGGTCATCCAGCACCGACCGCGACAGGGATGAGGCAACGGTCAGCAGCCCTCCTCGCGCCTGTGCCAACGCCTCCTTCTCCGCCTCCTCCAGCACCCCACCCAACGGGTCGGCCGCCCTCGCTTCCCGCTTCTTGATCCCCTCCGCGTAGTCTGTGACACAGCACAGGGCGACATAGCACATCTCCAGCTCCCGTGCGAGGAACGCCTCCGGCGCCATCGTCATCCCCACCAGATCGCCCCCCCACGACCGCAGACGCTTGACCTCCGCAGGAGTCTCCACCCGCGGCCCCTGTGTGCAGACGTACGTGCCCTGTGCCTGATAGGGGATGCCGTGCATCCGGAGCGCGCTCTCCGCCGCCGCCCTCATCTCGTCGCAGAACACCGGATGATGTCGCATGAAACCAAGGTCGGTCCCCTTGAAGAAGCTCGTCTCCCGACCGCGGGTGTCATCCACTACATCATGCGGGAGGACGAACTCCCCCACCGAGAGCGACAGGTTCACCGCCGCCGCACCCGACCATGCCAGGATCCTCCACACGCCATGTTCCTTCAGCGCGTAGATATTCGCCCGATAGTTCACCCAGGGCGCACTCACCTCTTCGCCGGGATCTCCGTGCCGGGGAAGCACGAGGAAGTGGGCCTCCTGGATTCGAGAGCGATAGAGCGGAGCCGACAGCCCGAACGGCGTCGGCACCGGGCCGAGCCGCTTCAGGTACTGTGAATTGGCACGGAGCAGATCGGACGCCCGGCTGCCCACGATCAGCGCGAACGTATCACGCGGTACCATGTCGCCTCTCCCGCTCCTCAGTCTGCAGCGCAGGCCGACGCGCGCCGGCCCTGCGCCACGGGAGAACGAGGAGCTGCTCCTGCAGGGTCCCCGTTCAGATCGGCATCCTGCCCCCGAGCACGATGACATCCGCCGCGGCGAAGAGCAGCAGCACCATGCTCAGTACGTCAGCTGCCACGAAGGAAGCGCCCTTCCCTCGACTCCAATCCTCCGGGCCGGCCATGCGGTGCAGCAGATACAGCACCGGGACCAGAAGGACGACCCCGGATAGGTAAAGCCAGCCGAGCCCTGCCACCTCGCCAAAGATCGCCAGCAGCCAGAACGCAACCACGTGGCTGCCCGCCGACATGACGCCCGCCTTTCTTGCGCCCCACCGGGCCGGCACCGTAAACACTCCCTGCTCCCGGTCGCCGACGATATCCTTACAGGCAGCGACGAGGTCGAAACCGGCCGCCCAGAAGAGAAGCGCTCCTCCCAGCAGCACGGGCGCCATTTCCACGCCTCCCCGCACCGCCACCCACACTCCAACCGGGGCAAGGCCCAGGCATAGTCCCAGCACCCAGTGACCCCAACCATGCAGCGATCTTCTGTAGGCGTGGGAGGCCTCGGCGGCGGCTCCCGCCGCAACGGCCGCGACCACAGCACACAACAGTATCCAGCCGCGGGGCCGTCCCGATCCAGCGACGAAGGCCGAGATGAGCGCAAAGGGGAGCCCCATCATGGCCCGGTCAAGCTTGATGTGCTTCACCAACTCGGCAGCTCCACACCTCGTGCCGTCGCTCACGTATACACGCCCGATCGCCAGCCCTCTTCGAGCAGCGCAAGGTAGTTCTCCAGCGGAATGTAGTTCGCCACGGTGTTGCCGGTCCCGAGCGCGTACCCGCCGCCCGGCATACACGCCTCCAACACCTCTCTCGTTTTCGCCCGCACCGCTTCGGGGGCGGCCCGCGTCAGGAAATCCACGTCGATCCCGCCCAGCAAAGCGATCCTGTCCCCCCACCGCCGCTTCGCCTCGGCCACCAGCATGATCACATCCTCGAAGCTGTGTTTCCCGTCTATGCCCACGGTGTCGATCAGATCGTCCATGACCGATTCGAGGTTGCCGCAGGCATGGAGCAGCAGCGGCTTGCCCCGGGCGTGTACCACCTCGGCTATCCGCCGCTGCCAGGGGAAGACGTACTTGCGAAGCGACTGCGGCGAGATCATCGTCTGCGTCTTGAACCCCATGTCATCGCCCAAGAAGACCGCCCCGACCGCCTCCTGGCTTGCGATCGTGTCGAACACCCCGACCAGCGTCTCGCCCACCCGGTCGAACATCGCCTCAACGAGGTCCGGCTCGTCCGCCATCGCGTAGCCCATCGGCTCATAGCCCATGAGCCACATCACGTTCTCCAGCACGCCACCCGGACCATGGGGGATGAGCTTCATCCCCTCCGGAAGCGCCTCCGCCGCCTGCTCGATGGGTGTGTAGATTGCGTCGCTCGGGATCGGCCATGCGTACCGCTCGAAATCCTCCCAGGTCTCGATCGTGCCGCGGGTCTCATCGACCCAGCTGCGCTCGCCCCTCGGGAGGCCCGCGGTGTCGGCGGCCGCCAGAGTTCGATGCGGAAACTCAAAGCTGGTCGCGGCGGGAATGTAATCGTAGCCCAGCCGGAGGTAGAGATCCCCCATCTCACGCCACCGTTCAGCCGACTCGGAGGAGAATGGTGCCTCGCGTATGGCGACCATGATCTCCTCGTCGAGAAACAGCTCGATGAACGGCACCCGGTCCGGAACGCGTCTCTCGAAAACCGCCTGTAGCCGCCGGAAGTCCGGCTCCGGCTTCAGATCAGGATAGGGCATGCATGCTCCTCGGGTCACCTATTGTTCGGGATGATTCACCCGCAGCCCCACCTGGTCGAGCACCTCCGACGCGAACTGATCGGCGAGCCCCTCGATCGTTTCCGGCCCGGAGTGAAACGCCGGAGCCGCCGGCATGATGACAGCGCCCGCTTCAGTGAGGGCCGTGAGGTTGCGCAGATCGATCAGGCTGAGCGGCGTCTCCCGCACGACGAGCACCAACGGCTTGCGGCCCTGAAGGCAGAACGCCGCCCCCCGCGTCACCACCGTGTCACCGATCCCGGCCGCCATCCGCGCGGCCGCACCCACCGTGCACGGAATCACGACCACCGCGTCCGGAGCCGAGACCCCGGCCGCGTAGAGCGAGGATAGGTCCTCTGGGTGATAGAGTCGTAGCTGCTCCATCACCCCAGCCGGCAGACCCGTGATCTCCAGTTTGTCGAAGTCCGCCGCCCACCCAAGCTCGTGCGCGGCCACCTCCGCTCCTTGCGGCGTGAGAACCAACCCTACCTGCTCGACCGGATCCACCGCCCTTCGGAGCAACCCGCCCGCGTAAATCGTCCCGCTCGCACCGGTAACGCATAGGAGAAGCTCCTTCACCTCGCTCACTCTCTCACCCTCTTCTCGAAGGCCCTCGGTCAGCAGCCCTCCCCGCTGACTTCTTCTCGCTCCCGGCCCGGCCTTCCCCGCCTCCCACGCTTCTTCCGGCCGCTATACGCTGCTTGGTCCATCGGCATCCCGCCACCTTGTCGACACCCAGCTCCGTGGCCCCCAAACGCCTACATCATTGACGGACTATCCCCCATCCAGGAGGCGCAGTACTTCTCTTCTCCGCTCCCGTGGCCACGATTCTTCCCGCGGGAACTCGGCGTAGTCCTTGATGTCTGCCAGCATTGGGTCTTCCGGGGTGACGCCGGCACTCTGCAGCAGCGCATAGTCCTGCAGGCTTTCCGCAAACACCTCCCACCGAAGAGAGTCCACCGGTCCCTCTCGTCCAGGATAGACCACGAAAGGGTCTCCATGAGACCAATCGGGCCACCTCAGAGCATCCGTAACCGTGTACGGGTCGATCAACTCCCGGGTCTGGCTCTTGTACCAGTAGTTGTGGCCCCACTGCAGGAAACCCCGCGCCCCGTTCCGGTAGAACAGCCAGCCGAACATCCTCGTCTTGATCAGCGGCGTGTCCAGCAGCCTTTGCGCGTAGCGCCCTCGGGGTCCACCCCAGTGGTAGCACCACGCCGGATACCCCTCCCGCACGAAGTCCGGAGCCACCGTGATCAATGGGATCGGAATGTCCGTCAGCCCTTCCCTGGCGAACGTGATATCCGACAGCGCATCCATCACCTTCATCCACGGCGCCAGCTCCCTCAGCATTCCCCGCGCCGCCCTGTAGTTTCGCAGGGCCTCCTCCCCGTGGGGCTCGTCCGAGAGATGGAAGAAGCTCTTCTCCATCAGCCCCTCTTCACCGAGGAACCGCTTGAACTCGGGCAGGAACTGGCTCAGGAAGTCCCGGTACGTCGGTGAGACACCCGGCGTCTCCGGATCCCACAGCAGCTTCTCGCTGCCGCCATGGCCTTCATAGATCCGGATGGCGTACTTCGCGCCCCATTGGGTGAACAGGTGCGGCCACTCGAAGTATCGCAGCCCGCAGTGCTGCGCCGTCGCAACCCACTTCCGCACCAGCGACCAGTCGAAGACGTACCGATCCTCCTCGCGCCGCACATCGAGAAGCTGATTCGGCCGCTTCACGCCGTCCGTCGGCGGCGTGAAGAGCGGCGTGTGGGACACATCCAGATTGTGTGACCCCAGGTCCGCGAGGTACTTCTCGGCGATCGGCCAGAAAGCGTTTTCGAACGGCTCGACCCCATACCAATCGCACAGCGCGTCGGCGTAGAACCAGTGCGTTACCGGAAAGCCTCGTCGCCTCTCAATCGCTCCCCGATGCACCCGTACACTTGCGGTCAGCGTCGCTGGCTCTTCCCCCTCCGTCGCGAGCGTAACTCGCACCCGCTGGCTGCCCGGCCGTGTATCCCGCGGCACTCGAACCGTGATCCAGAACGCGTTCGTCTCCCGCGGACCGGCCGCTATCATCGTTTCCGGAAAGAGCGGATCCGGCACATAGCCCGGCACCTGTCCTGCGCCGTCCCTCTCCTCCCACGGCGTATCGGTGTTGAAGTGCGGCACGGCCACATATCCCACGCGCCGCACCTGGACTTCGAGGTCATCCGCCTCGGCCTCCGCCGTCACCTCCCGCACCGCGTCCCCGGTGCGGAACGCGCACTGAAACGACACCTGCTCCCCCCGCGCCGCCTGCAGCCGCAACGTCTTCCGGCGCCGCGGGTTGGAGGTGGGATAGTTTCGCACGAGCGAGCTTGCCAACCAGGTCTTCACGGTCATGTCTCCTCCGCCTGTCAGGGCCCATGCCTCCGTCGCCTCGGATGGCGTTGCACAGCCACGGTTGGCAACCGGCGCACGCCTACTGCACCGTCCATCCCCCGTCCACCATCAGGGCCGCCCCCGTCACATATGCGCTCGCCTCGGAGGCGAGGAATACCGCCGCCCCCATGAGCTGCCCCGGATCGCCCATCGCCCCGAGCGGAATCTGCTTCAGAAACTCCTTAAGGTAGTCCGGATCGTCCAGGATCGGCCGGTTGATCTCCGTCTTGAACACCCCCGGACAGAGCGCGTTCACCGTCACCCCATACGGCGCCAGGTCGAGCGCCATCGCCCGCGTCATCCCCAATAGCCCCGCCTTCGAGGAGGCGTACGCCGCCCGCTGCGGGATGCCGATGAAGCTCAGGATTGATCCGATGTTAATGATCCGCCCCCATCCGTTCTCCTTCATGTGGCGCGCAGCCAGCCGGCTGCACCGCATCGCCCCCGTAAGGTTCGTTTCGATGATCTCCTGCCAGCTTTCGTCCTTCAAGTCGGTGATGGATTCCCGGATGTTGATCCCGGCGTTGTTCACGAGGATATCGAGTCCATCCAGTGCCGAGAGCACCCGACCTATCGCCGTCTCCACACTCCGCCCATCGCGCACATCCAGCGCCAGACCGATGCTCTTCCGCCCGGTGGTCTCCGCGATTTCCGCGGCGGCCTTCTCCGCCTTCTCCGCGTCGCGGCTGGTGACGGCCACGGAGGCACCGGCCTCGGCAAGTGCCTCCGCCATCGCGCGCCCGAGCCCCCGGTTGCCTCCGGTGATGAGCGCGGCGCGATCATCGAGTCGAAACAGGTCGAGAACGGCCATCAGAAACTCTCTCCCACGTTCAGATCTGGGGCCGGCTGTTCCTGATGTGGTCGATGGTGGGCTGTCGGTACTTCCTGCAGAAGTCGCACCCATCCCTATCGCACAGCAGCAGGGTCGGCTCCTCGTAGATGCCCTTCACCACCACCGCCACCATCTCCTGCGACGCCATCCACAGGGTGTCGGCCGCCCCCACTTTGCCCTGCCTGATGATCCCGGCCGTCCTCAGCAGTCGCTCCACCTTCGAGTTCCGCGAGTAGAAGTCCCGGTGCCCGCTCGGCGACTTCGTGACCTCGACGACGCGGGGCCTCCCATCCGCCCCCTTCACCGCCCCCTGCTCGACCTCCAGGTACGGCATGTCGAGCCAGTCCTCGACCGCATGCAAAGTCGTATTCGACCGCAGGCCCACCCCCAGGAACAGAATCTTCGCACCCCACTCCACGTATCGACCGTACGGTCCGTCCTTCCCGAAGGTCGACGTGTTCTCGTGCCCCACCACCAGCTCCTCGGCCCTTCGCCCGATGGCCGCGATACTATGGGTCGGATGGGCGCTTCGATGGGCGTTGGGACGACGCCACAGCGCATCGCTGATCGCCCCGACTCGGGAAGGCGTCTCCCTCGGATCGAAGCCTGCGTCCAGCGAGTGATGGAAGAAGCAGAAGGTCAGAGTCGGGACGATGACCAGGCCATCCGCCCCTACTACGTGCAGAAACGCGTCGACCACTGTGTCCGCCCCGCCCTCCACCCACCCAAGGCTCTTGAGGGAGCTGTGGAAGAAGACGGCATCGCCCTCCGCGAGCCCGAGCCGCCGAAGGTCGTCCGCAATGCGCTCTTGCGTAACCACAGGTCTGTTCCCAATCTCACTCACGTGATGCATCTCCCGCCGGACGCAGTTTCAGAAACTGTGGCCCCCAAAGAGGGAGTCGGTGGATGGCCCCGGAGTGTCTCGGGGAGTGCGTTCGTCTCCGCGGGTGCGGCGACGTGGTCAGCGCTGGTCTGGATGCCGCTCCGGTCCGCAGTGCACGTACATCTGCACGCACGGCTCAGCCTCGTCGCACTCGAACTGGTGCCGCTCGCCGGGCTCGATCAGCATCACATCTCCCGCCGACACGTGCTCGACACCCTCATCGAGCCTCACCCGCGCCTTACCCTGGAGGATCACATAGATCTCCTCGTCGTCGTGGACGCCCCACGGGACCACCTCGCCCGGCTTACGGAACTCGATTGCCGCTTCCTGCCAGAGGTACGGGCTCGACACGATTCCGCGGAACACGTGACCCCCGCCCGCATCGGGCACCTCGCTCAACCGGCAGCGTCTCATCCTCTAACCTCCAGACCTCGTGGAAGCTCTGCCGATGCTACGGCCAATCAACCCGCGGTGTCAAGCCGGCGCGCCTCCTCCCCCTGCCGCGCGGAAGGAACGCCGCCAATGGCAGGGTAATAATGTGAGTGAGTCCGGCCGCGTTCACAGCCGTCTAGCCGGCCGGGGGACTTTGTCCGGAGGAGCACACATGGCATCCCAGGATTTCGGGCTTATCGGTCTTGCCGTCATGGGCCAGAACCTGGCACTGAACGTCGAGAGCAAGGGGTTCTCCGTCGCCGTCTTCAACCGCACCACCGCCCGCACTGACGAGTTCATGGCGGGGCCTGCCAAAGGCAAGAACATCGTCGGCGCCAAGACGCTGGAGGAGTTCATCGCCTCTCTCAAGCGACCTAGAAAGATCATGCTCATGGTCAAGGCCGGGCCGCCCGTCGACGACTTCATCGAGCAGCTCCTCCGCCACCTCCACAAGGGCGACGTCATCATCGACGGCGGCAATTCCCACTTCCCTGATACCATCCGCCGCAATAAGGCCCTCGCCGAGAAGGGTATCCTCTACATCGGCACCGGCGTCTCCGGCGGCGAGGAGGGCGCCCTCCACGGGCCCAGCATCATGCCCGGTGGCCAGAAGGAGGCCTACGAGCTCGTCCAGCCCGTCCTCACGAAGATCGCCGCCCAGGTGGACGGGGAGCCTTGCTGCACCTACATCGGCCCCGACGGCGCCGGCCACTACGTGAAGATGGTCCACAACGGCATTGAGTACGGCGATATGCAGCTCATCGTCGAGGCCTACTTCATCATGAAGAACTCGCTCAACCTCACGGCGAAGCAGCTCCACGACGTCTTCGCCGAGTGGAACGAGGGCGAGCTGAACTCCTACCTCA
>Ga0307379_10003179_pt1 | contig 23960 bp, 17 predicted proteins | sample UN2MG_FD_202237 | JGI IMG/M metagenome (GOLD analysis project Ga0307379, IMG submission 202237) | Soil microbial communities from Risofladan, Vaasa, Finland - UN-2 | ecosystem: Environmental > Terrestrial > Soil > Coastal area > Acid sulfate soil | place: Finland: Risofladan, Vaasa | collected...
GCGTCTACAATTTGCCGTGCAACTAGATTAACCTCAGGGGAAATCGGTTTTATTGGCTTTATTGAATCTTGGTTTTTCATAATTCAACCAATGATAGCAACAAAGTACAAAAATAAATATACATTCCTCTTTGTGTCTTTGTGTCTTAGTGGTTAGATAAAATAAATTTCAAATATTTTTGGCTAGACTTTATGAATCATTCCTGTTCTTTGTTCTGCTCTTTCAGGATCCTGGCCCATTCATCGCGTAATGTGACAGTGCGATTGAATACCAGCTTTCCAGCGGAGGAATCAGGATCGACACAGAAATAGCCCTTTCTCTCGAATTGGTACCGGCTTCCCGGTTCAGCGCCTGTCAGGCCTGGTTCCACCCGGCAGGAGGTCAATATCTCCAGGGAGTTCGGATTTAGATTGTCTTTCCAATCGAAGCCTTCCTCGACCTCGCCTGGATTTTCTTTTGTGAAGAGGTGGTCATACAGCCTGACCTCAGCTTCCAGCGAGTGGGCAGCCGAGACCCAGTGCAGTGTCACCTTGACCTTGCGTCCATCCGGAGCATCACCGCCCCGGGTTTCAGGATCGTAGGTGCAGTGCAGCTCGACCACCTCGCCGGTTTGCTTATCCTTGACAACGCCTGTACATTTGATGAAATACGCATACCGCAGCCGCACCTCCCGTCCAGGGGCCAGGCGGTAAAACTTCCTTGGCGGATTCTCGAGAAAATCATCCTGTTCGATATACAGCACCCGTGAAAATGGGACTTTCCGTGTGCCCATTGCCGGGTCCTCGGGGTTATTCACTGCATCCAGCTCTTCCACCCGGTCTTCCGGATAGTTGTCTATGACCACCCGAAGCGGCTTCAGCACAGCCATCACCCGCGGAGAGCTCTTGTTCAGGTCTTCCCGCACATGGTGCTCGAGCAATGCAAAGTCGACAGTGCTGTCGGTCTTGGAAACTCCAATGCGGTTGCAAAAGCTCCGGATCGCCTCCGGAGTGTAGCCGCGTCTTCTCATACCTGAGATGGTGGGCAGACGCGGGTCGTCCCATCCGCTGACAAACCCTTCCTCCACCAGATCGATCAGCCTGCGTTTGCTCAACACGGTATAGGTGAGATTAAGGCGGGCGAACTCGATCTGTTGCGGATGATAAATGCCCAGTTGGTCCAGATACCAGTCATACAGCGGGCGGTGGTCTTCAAACTCCAGGGTGCAAATCGAATGGGTGATCCTTTCGATGGAATCAGACTGGCCGTGGGTAAAGTCGTACATCGGATAGATACACCACTTGCTGCCAGTACGGTGGTGCGCAACTTTCAGGATACGATACATCACAGGATCACGCATGTTCAGGTTGGGTGATGACATGTCGATCTTGGCTCGCAGCACCCGGGAGCCCTCCTCGAATTCCCCGGCACGCATGCGCTCGAACAGGTCCAGGTTCTCCTCGACTGAACGGCTGCGATACGGACTCTCTTTTCCAGGTTCTGTCAGGGTACCGCGGTATTCTCTGATTTGATCCGGACTCAGGTCACAGACATACGCCTTGCCCTTCTTGATCAGCTGCACGGCCCATTCGCAGAGCTGGCCAAAGTAGTCCGAAGCGAAGTAGAGATGCCTGCCCCAGTCGAATCCGAGCCAGCGGGCATCCTCCTTGATCGATTCAACGTATTCGCCTTCCTCTTTGCACGGGTTAGTGTCGTCAAACCGAAGGTGGCAGACACCGCCTTGGTTTTCAAGAGCGATACCGAAATTCAGGCAGATGCTCTTGGCGTGTCCGATATGCAGATACCCGTTTGGCTCAGGCGGGAAACGGGTAACGACTCGTCCTCCCCATTTGTCCGTCTTCAGATCATCAGCGACAATTGCTCGGATAAAATCAGGACCTGGAGCGGAATGGGCCTGGTACATTTTCGCAGTTCCTTGAGATCATGGTTTTGGTTCCATTTTGACAGAAAATGTTATTATGTTTCTGCTCACAGGTCAAGGGTAATCTTCCGGAGTATCTCTTCATCCCATGAAAATATCCCGAGCCTTTCAAGGGATTGAACAAAAACAGGGATTTTCAGGGAAAAGACTTACGGGTAGCTCTGCATAGGAGACAAGATTAACTCAAGTATCCGCGGAGAGTCAGCCCGGATTATTCGTAAATTTCCACAATCTTGGAAGGAGTGGACCAATGTGTCCGCCCGAAGGTTGATATGTTTCGATCAGGCCGGGGCGCACGCACAGGTGCGCTGCTTCACCAATACGGGGGGCGGCATTTTTATGGATAATACGGAATAGTAAGGCACTGAAGCTGCAAAGAAGAATAGGATAGTCATAAAAGAAGCCCCGGTGGTCACCTCCCCGGGGCTTCTTTAAATGGTTGCCCGACCAGGATTCGAACCTGGACATTCCTGATCCAGAGTCAGGCGTGTTACCAATTACACCATCGGGCAATTGTTTTCAATGCCGCTTTCTGCAACCACAATCTAAAAAAATCAATAACTGATGTCAATCCTAAAAGCCATTGCGGCTTTTGGCTTCAATAACTTGACCAGAGAACAATAGTTTTGAAAACCGGTTCGCCTTGCTGATCTGAGTAATAAATAAAGTGGAGATCATTACCCGGGAGCGAGCCGGTCAACGATTCGAGGGATTTTACTCGGCATTTTTCACATTAAAAGTCAACACCCAGCCGTTTGACTTTGTTCCAGGGTAGTAAACTTTATACCAGAGGCCGCTGGTGCTGACCCGGATCAATATTTCTCCCTTTTTCAAGGAAACGAGCTCAGTACTCGAGAGATTATTATTTTCATAGAGCGGAGTGTTGTTGCTTATCACCTCGAGCTGGTCTCCCTGAGGGGGCTGTGCTGCCGGCTCTGGCTCCAGCTTGACCTGTTCCGGCTGAGCTTTTTCAAGGCTCTTGCTGCTGTCAGGGACAACAGGAGCCGGTTCAGTTTGAGGCTGCGGCTGAGGGGGAGTCGTCTCAGCCTGGGGGGATTTGACCTTGAAATGTGCAGGCTTGCTCCAAACGCTTAAAAAATTTTCTGTCGAATCTACTGCGGCAATTCGTACGTCGTAATCTCCAGGCCCCTTGAGCTGGGAGGTATCGATTTTCGAGTTTCCTGTGGCGCCTTCAAAGATCTGCGAGAAGACGATTTCAACGGATGAGGAATCGCCTTTGATTTCCCGGCCTGCAGATTCGGCAGGGCTTTCTGAGACTTCCATAGAAATCCCGCTTGCACCATTAATCGGGCTGACATCCCAGGCGAAAACCAAATCCTGGGCTGCTGAGTCAATTATTGGGGACTCCGGAACAATCGAATCCACAGAGGGCGGAATCTGTTCGCCAGATTTATCCGTATCGAAAGCAGTGACAAACAGTGTATCGGGGTCCGACCATTGGCCGATAAATTCACTGTAAGGGCTGATTGCGATTATGCGGAAATAGTACTTGCCGGGACCGGCCAGACCCTCGATACTCGAGCCTTCCTGGCCCACTAGACCTCCGAGAGAGGGGTTGTAGAAGAAGGTATTGATGCGATCCAGGTCACGGCCGTTGGGGTTTGAGAAATGCGTGTTGGGTTTGGATACCTCAACTGCTACATCGTTTGCCCCCTCCATATTAGTAAGGTCCCAGCGAAAAGTATAGTTCGGACTTTCGAGACTCACTTTTTTAGGGCTTACCTGGGGCTTTTTGGCAATAATATTTACATTATTGCGCACAACCACCAGTTCGACCGCATCGCTAAAACGGCTCATTAACTCGCCTTTGGCATTCAAAGCTGCAACCCTGTACTGGTAAGTTCCCACTCCTTCGAGCTCGTGGGCGCTGCCTTTCCTCACGCCTTTGATTGTTCCGAGAGAAGGGGTGTAGTAAAGGGTGTTCCCCTCATCCGGCGCGGTACCCCGCGGATTAGTGAATTTTAGGCCGGACTTGCTTATTTCCAGGGCGGCGTCTCTGGCACCCAGGACATTGGAAACATCCCATTCCAGGGTGTACTGCGGGGCCACGATACTGGCTGTATCGGGTTTTATCCGGGGCTTATTGGCTATAATCAGACGGTCACTTTGAAGATTGCCCTGAGTCCGGTTCTGGAGGCTAGTTTCACGGCGGTCCAGAATCGTAGTTTTACCCAGTGACCTGTCATTTGCGACAGTTCCCACAGGGCCGCCTTCCCCCTTTGCGAATTGCTGATTGAGCTTTACCAGATCATTACGGATCGATGATGTAGACTCATCCACTATGCTCTTAATCTTGTTTTTCTGTTCATCCCCCAAATCTTTATACAGGTTTTCCGGATCCTCCATCACACCGCGTACATCCTGGTTAAAATTGTCAACCTCGGAAACATCTACTAACTGGTCCTGGCTGATTTTGCCGAGCATGTTTTCCATAACCGAGTTCAATTTTGATCTAACCATTTTGTTATTATATTGCGTAGCGAAATCTTTTTCTTTTAACAGGTTAGACAGGCGGCTCTGCATCTGGACCACCTTGCGCCGGAGGCTTATCTTCCCGGTCGGGTCCTCAGAGGCCTTGTAAAGATCCTGATTGAGAATGTCCTCTTGTGCATTGAGTCGATCCAGTTCCTCACTTTTTATGGTGTCCAGGGCTTTGCTGACTGTCCCGTAAAGAGGGTGGCGAGTGTCCATGGCCTCGAGAATGCTTTCCAGGACACCGATTGACCTGCTGTTAAGGTTTTCCTTGCGGTAAAACCTGGCCAGATCCAGATATATTTCCACATTATCGCCGGATTTGCCTAAATCTTTTTCTATTGCTGTCTTAATGGCATCGAACATACCCATGCCCTGCTTTACATTATCCAGCGCATTATGTATCACCAGATAGTCATAATTTGTGAGCTCTCCATCGCCATCCACATCGCTCACTCTAATTTCGTCTTCATTTAGTTTCAAATTTAACACTACCGCCTTTTCCAGGCGAATCAGGTCAAAAACGTCAAAATTACCATCATTGTTAATATCACCATTTGTAATTACGCCGCGGTCGATCGGTGTCTGAGCGAAAACAGGGCCAGCCAGATTGCCGGAGATTGTCGTCAAAATGATGGCGAGAAAAACAAGAAAACCTGAGCGCCTTTTTTTAAGACAGACAAAATCAGTCTCCGGAGGACCGGCAATGCGGCCAAGATTGGCGGAAGACTTTTCTGACTGCCATTTCTTGAATATGTGTAGTGGGTAAAACATCTTAATCCGTTTTCGCAGCTTGGATTTCGCTGTAGTTTGTGACAATTGAAATCTTTTTGCTTACTTTGCAAGCCCGGCGGCTTGCCCCTGATAGTTCATTATTATTTTAAAGTTCGCGCTCCTAGCGCTGTCCCAACAGTCAATAAAATTCTATTTTCCGGCCAATAACCTCATTTAAATTATAATCTTTTTCAGACTGAAAATCCACAACCAGCCGTGACAGGGCTTTAAATTTTTCCAGTAGATGGCAGCTTTTACCTTCCAGATCAGCCGAAAAGGTCTAGAGCCTTGTCCAGACGGGATAATGTCAAGGGCTTGCCCACCAGCGCCATTGTCTCGAAAATCCCGGGACTCGCGTCCTTACCCGTGACAGCCACCCGCAGTGGATGGATTAGTGTTGCTGCCGATACCTGCAATTTTTCTGCCAAAGAGCGCAAACTCTGCTCAAGAGTCTTCTCGTTCCATTCCCCGACTTTCCAGATCTCGTCTCTCAAGTGTTTCATTAGCTTGCCGGTGCCGCTTTTCCAATATTTGGCCACTGCTTTGGGATCGTAATCAATCTCGACCGGAAAGAAATATCTCGACTGGGGCAAGATGTCCCGGGTTAGGCGGCATCTCTCTTTAACCAGATCGAGCACTCGCAGCAGGTGATCGGCTTCCTCCGGCCTGGTCTCACCGGAAAGCAGCCCCTCCGATACAAAATCCTTCTCGACCAGCTCAAGAAGCTCCTCAGCTTTCATTCGCGAAAGGTACCGGCCGTTCATCCATTCCAGTTTTGTGGTATCGAAAACCGCGTTTTTTTTGTTAATTCCTTGCAGGCTGAAAAGGCTCCTGAGTTCGTCTCTGGAAAGGATTTCTCTGTCATCGCCCGGAGTCCAGCCGAGGAGCGCGATGAAATTGAACACAGCCGGAGCTAGAAAGCCCATCTTGCGGTACTCGGTAAGGCTCGTTGCACCATGGCGCTTACTCAAGCGTTTTTTATCCGGCCCGAGAATGAGCGGTACGTGAGCAAACTCCGGCTCCCTTTTCCCCAGGGCCCTGTAGAGCAAAATCTGCTTGGGAGTGTTGGAAATGTGGTCGTCTCCGCGGATAATATGGGTGATGCCCATGTATATATCATCAGCCACCACAGCCAGTTGATAGGTCGGGCTGCTATCGGAGCGCAGGATAATAAAATCCTCTAACAGGCTGTTTTCGAAACGCACCCGGCCGTGCACAAGGTCCTCATAACCGGTGATTCCCGCTGGAACCAGGAACCGTACCACATGGGGTTTGCCTTCCTCGGCCAGTTTAAGTGCTTCCCGGGGATCGAGCCCCAGGCAGGCGCGGTCATAAATAAGGTCTTTTTTCTCGCGGCGCGCCACTTCTCTTTTGGCCTCCAGTTCTTCCGGGGTGCAGAAACACCTGTAAGCCGCGCCACTCTCGAGCAGCCGGCGGACAGTGTCCAGATGGCGGGACAGCCCGCGGCTCTGGAACAGGATCTCCCCATCCCAATCGATCCCCAGCCAGCGAAGCCCTTCGAGAATTGCCTCCACAGCTTCAGGTGTGGAACGCTCCCGGTCTGTGTCCTCAATGCGCAGACAGAACTTTCCGCCCCTGTTTCGTGCGAAAAGATAGTTGAAAAGTGCAGTCCGCGCCCCTCCGATATGCAGATAACCCGTAGGACTAGGCGCAAAACGAACTACAGGCGGCAGGCTCAATTTCACTGTCCTCATGCTTTGGAGGCGGCTTGAAAAGCCGCCCGGTTTTTATCAAGTGTCCGCTCCGGAATAATTCGATCCGCTGTTTGCCTGTTTATAAACCATTAAAGGCCTTTTGATCCAAAAGCAAGGCAAGAGCCGCGGGAAGCAGGACTCCGTTATATACTCCGGACCTGGTAGACCGGTCGTCCTGCTTTGGTGCCTAATACTACTTTGCAATTAAAATGATATTTATTAATCAGGTCTTGCCTGTCGAATATTGGTTTCATTTTATAACTGTCAAGAAGTCAGGAGACAGGAGTCAGGAGTCAGAATCCCTCCCCTGCCCGGATTACAGCCCTTGGTCATTCATAAACTCAGGATTTGATGTTTTTGGGCGGGAGTGGGGCTTCTGACTTCTATATTCTGACTTCTTATTTTATTTTTGGTCCCGGCTTTGCCGACTGAGGAGCAGAATATAAACTATCTCTATGAACGCAACTTGGTATAATAAATAATAGTGAAACCTTTGAAAAATATTATCCTTTTACCAAAAGAGTATTGTTTGTTTTTTTATAACGCCATAAAAATCAATGTATTATTGTAGGGGCGGGTTTCAAACCCGCCCCTGCGATCTGATTTTCAGCCTGGGGTCTGTCAGCTTTTTTTCGAGACTTTGTCCAGCAATTGCCGCGAAGGCTTGAAAGTGGGAACGAATCGGCTGGGCACGATGACCTTTTCTCCGGTGCGGGGGTTCCTGGCTATCTGTTTCTTGCGCTTTTTTACCTTGAACGAACCAAAACCGCGAATCTCGATATTGTTGCCGGCAGACAGGGTTTCACCTACCGCTTCGAGAAATTTTTCGAGGATATTTTTGGTTACTCCTTTGGGCAGCCTGGTGGTTTCAGCTACTCTGTTGACAAGTTCGGCTTTGTTCATCTCAGATCCTTTCTGTGAATGGGACTGTGGTCGGTAAAATGATCGAAACCGCTTTTTGAGACAGGTGTTAAACTGCCATCCGGGTGCTGAAAGGTAAGAGAGCCGTCTTCCTTGGTTATTTTGCCGATATAAGAAAAGTTAGTGCCTGTTTTCGCTTTAAGCCGCGGGATGTGCTTTTCTAAAAGGCCGGGTTGCGCTGTAAAGCATAACTCGTAGTCCTCGCCGCCGTAAAGAAAAAAGTGCCAGGGAGGCAAGCCGTGAGCCATGGCTACAGACTTCGAGAACTCGCTTACTGGAAATGTTTCGGCATAAAGAGTCGCTCCCACTTGCGAGGCTTCCAGAATATGTCCCAGGTCAGCCGCCAGGCCGTCCGAGATGTCGATCATGGCCGAGGGCGGCCCGAACTCCTTAAGCAGCCTGGCTTCAACCAGGCGGGGCACCGGATCGAAAAGACTTTTCTTTACCATCTCAAAGGGCTCAGGCAACCTTTTTTTCCCGCCGTCCCGGAGGCGCTCTTCAAGGCAGACCAGCGCAGCGGATGAGTCGCCTAGATTGCCGGTTACCCAGATCCCGTCTCCAGGCCTCGCTCCCGAGCGCTTGATTGCCCCGTCCTTTTGGACCCTGCCGATTACTGTGATATTTACCACAAGAGGGCCAATGCTCGAGCTGAGGTCGCCGCCGATCAACGGACAACCGAATCTGGCTCCGGTATCGATAATGCCGCGGGAGAGCTGGATGATCAAGTCAGATATATTTTGGTCCCTTCTGATACAGATCGAGGCCAGAGATCCCACCGGAATTGCGGCCATTGCGGCCAGATCGCTTAAGGCGGCAGCGGCGGCCTTTACTCCGATCTGGTAATAATCGAAGTAGCCTACCCGAAAGTGCACATCCTCGACAATTGTGTCCGTGCTCAGCGCAATTTCCTCACCCTCGCCGGGCACCACCATGCAGCAGTCGTCGCCGATCCCGAGGCGCACGTGCTCCGAAACCCTGACCTTTTCGGCCAGTTGACGGATAGTGGAAATTGTCTCGAACTCGCCCAAAGGTTTGTCTCGCAATCTGGAAAACTCATGGTCCGCTTTCGATTATTTCGTAAAAGCTGAAAAAAAAGCCCAGCTCGCGGGCCGCCGAGTCTTCCGAGTCGGAAGCGTGGATGGCGTTGCGCCTTTTACTCCTGCCATATAGGGCCCTGATCGTTCCGGGTTCCGCTTTGGCAGGGTCGGTGTCCCCGACAACCCGCCTGAGCTCGCTGACAGCGTTCTCGCCCGACAGGGCAGCCACTACGACCGGGCCCGAGGTCATGAACTTGACAAGAGGGTCAAAAAATTTCTTTCCCTGGTGTTCGTCATAGAATTCCCTGGCAGAGTCCACCGAGAGTCTCAGCATGCGCAGACCCATGATCAGGAAACCGGCCTCCTCGAGGTCCGCGAGAATCAGGCCCGTATTTCCAGCCTCCACTGCATCCGGTTTTATTATAGCCAGGGTTATTTCTATCATTTTAGTTTTTCTCCTTTTTCCAGGGCTTTTATTTCCTAAATAACACTAGCCACGGTTTCTCCAATTTCTGCAGGGCTTTGGGCCACCGTGATTCCAGCCTCTTGCAAAAACTCGATCTTGCTTTGGGCCGTGCCCACTCCACCCGAAATGATAGCTCCGGCATGACCCATACGCCTTCCCGGCGGGGCGGTCCTGCCGGCAATAAAAGCCGCCACGGGTTTTTTCATCCGCTCTCTGGCAAAACTAGCCGCTTCTTCCTCGGCAGTCCCGCCGATTTCTCCGATCATCAGCACGGCTTTCGTATCAGGGTCTTCGTTAAAAAGACGCAGGGCATCCAGGTGGGTGGTTCCGACTACCGGGTCGCCTCCGATCCCGAGGCAGGTGCTCTGGCCGATCCCTCTTTCGGTAAGCTGCCAGACAGCCTCATAGGTCAGCGTACCGCTGCGGGAGACCACACCCACTACACCGGGCTTGTGGATAAACCCCGGCATGATCCCGATTTTACAAGCTCCCGGAGTTATCACCCCGGGGCAGTTGGGTCCGATAAGCCGGGTCTTTCGCCCGGTAAGCAGACGCTTGACCCGGATCATGTCAAAAGTGGGAATCCCCTCGGTGATACAGACCACCAGGCCGAGATCGCTTGCGGCCGCCTCGGCGATCGCATCCGCGGCAAAGGCGGCGGGTACAAAAATGACAGAGGCATTGGCGCCCGTATCACGGACAGCATCTGCTACAGTATCAAAGATCGGGACCATGCTGTCAAAGGTTTGGCCTCCCCGGCCGGGAGTCACACCGGCCACTACCCGGGTGCCGTACTCGATCATCTGGCGGGCGTGGAAACTGCCTTCGCTTCCGGTTATGCCCTGGACGATAACACGCGTTTCCTTGGAGACCAGGATACTCATCGCGCGCCCCCTTTCGCAGCCTCGACAGCCATTTCTGCCGCCTGTTTCAGAGTGTCGGCCCATTTGAAACCCAGAGCGGCCTCTCCGATAATTTTCTTGCCTTCTTCTGCGTTTGTCCCCTGCAGGCGCACGACAACCGGTATTTTGACCTCGAGGTTGCCCAGGGCTTCCACCACTCCGCGAGCCACCCTGTCACAGCGGACAATCCCCCCGAAAATGTTGATCAACACTGCGCCCACATTGGGGTCCTTGCAAATTATCCTGAATCCATTGCCGATTGTCTCCACATTGGCGCCGCCACCGACATCGAGAAAGTTGGCCGGCTCGCCGCCCGCCTGCTTGATTATGTCCATGGTAGCCATGGCCAGTCCGGCTCCGTTTACCATGCAGCCCACATTCCCATTGAGCTTGATATAGTTGAGGCCCGCTTCATTGGCTTCCCGTTCCAGAGGGTCTTCTTCTGCCGGATCCCGCATCACGGCTATATCTTTCTGGCGGAAAAGGGCGTTGTCATCGAAATTCATCTTGGCGTCCAGGGCTATCACCCGGTTATCCCGGGTTACCACCAGGGGATTGATTTCAGCCAGCGAGGCGTCCCGCTGACTGTAAGCGGCATAAAGGTTCAGAAAAACTTTAACCGCTTCCTTGGTGGCTTCAGGCTCCAGGTTCAGCTTGTAAGCCAGTTCTCTTGCCTGGAACGGGTTCATGCCTGTTACCGGGTCGATACGGGCTTTGTGGATTTTCTCAGGCGCCTGGGCAGCCACCTGTTCTATCTCCACTCCACCCTCGGTGCTGACCATGAAAACATCCTCGATCCTTGAACGGTCCAGGGTTATCCCGGCGTAGAGTTCACACTGGATATCGACTCCCCGTTCAAGGAGTACTTTCGAGACCAGTTGTCCCTCTGGGCCGGTCTGCGGCGTAACCAGCTTCGAGCCGAGCAGGTTTGCAGCGGCAGCTTTGGCCTCAGCTGCCGTTCTGGCCAGTTTGATTCCGCCGCCTTTGCCCCGGCCCCCGGCATGGATCTGCGCTTTGACCACAACAGGCGTCCCGGCTGAGATAAGTCTCGCGGCAGTTTCGGCTGCCTGCTCGATCGTGGCGCAAACCTCGCCCTCCGGTACCGGTACACCGAAATCCTTGAGGATTTGTTTTGCCTGGTACTCGTGTATTTTCAAAGAGTCCCCCCCTGGATTAGATAAACTATGTCCTTTATGCAATATTATCGAGTTTGCCTAGAAATTAAAGGCAAATTGCTTTCTTGACAAGACATTAATGGGTTAAAAATCTTGCAAATTTGTCTTTCTGTGTACAAATTTAAAATTGAATAACCGGTAATAAAGGAGCCGTTTATGGGTAAATCCTTGGCATTGGTAGGACTTAACAATTCCCATCCGTTTATTTTCGGCGGTCTGATCAATGGGGGCGTGAGGAAAAAATTTGTCAGATATGCCCCGGCATGGACGCATAAGTTGTTTCCAGACCGGGACTGGGAGGGTGAATACAGCGAGAACTGGCTCTTTACAAAAGCCTGGTCCCGCAACCCCCGATTTGCAAGAAACGTGGGGGAGGCGGTCAAGGTGAATGAGCTGGCTGAGTCGCTCGAGGAGGCGGTCGAGGGTACCTCATCGGCGTTTGTGTGCGACATGTGGGGAGAATACCACAAGGAACAGGCCCTCGCTTTTCTGGAGAAAGGGAAATCCGTTTTTGTAGACAAGCCCCTGGCCGAATCGGTTTCGGACGCCAGGGTGATGATCGAAGCCGCAAGGAAGAACGGCGCTGCCCTTTCCACCTGCAGCAGCCTGCGTTTCGATCCCGAACTCCAGCGCTTGAAAAAGTCGCTCTCGGTCGAGATCGGGAAGCCCTCCATAATTACAGTGTGCTGCCCCTGCTATCAGGATCTGGCGCGCTATACAGTGCACGGCATAGAAGTTATGCTCGAAATTACCGATGGCGCCAAGATTGCCAGTGTGCGCAATATCGGTCCGAGCCAGAGACGGCACCTCATGCTGCTCGAGTTCGCCGATGGGACCTGCGGGGTGATCCACAGTTGGGAAGGCCATGCCTATTCGGTAACCGTCACCGCCGCAAAGGGGCAGGAAGTTGTGGTTTTGGGCTCTTGGGAAGGTTTCAAGCACATGGTGGCTGCTATTCTGGCTTCTTTTGAAAGCGGCGAGCCGGTGGTGCCCTATGATGAAGCTCTGGAAGTGGTCCGAGTGATCGAAGCTGCAGTGGCCAGCCAGGCCGCAGACGGGAAAACAGTGGAACTTGAAGAGAGTTGATTTTTAATAACTGACAGTGGAGATTACCCATGACCCACGAAGAAATACTGGAAAGCGTGATTCAATTGCTGCAGAGTAACAAATGCAATTATGAAAATGTCAATGGGGAGACCAGGATAGAAGAATTGGCAGGCGATTCCCTGGTTCTGACTTCTTTTCTTCTGGATCTGGAAGAGCGTTTCGGGATTGTGGCGACCGATGAGATCTGGCTCAAGTGGAATAAGATAGGCGATTTAATAAATTATATCGCCGGGTTCCTGGAAGAGTATTCGAGTATCAACTTGTCAGAGACCAAGGAATCGCCTTGAGCATTGAAAAAAAGATGGGTCACGGCTTTTTCCTTTTGATGATAATTCGTGAAAGTGCCGAGGGTCCTGGCGTGGAATGGGAGAGAGTTACTCTCTAATATCCTTGACAGGCAAAGTTTCCCGGATTAGCTTACTTTAAAATTCAATAGAGATTGACACGCGGAGAGGTGGCCGAGTTGGCTGAAGGCGGCACCCTGCTAAGGTGTTGTAGGGGATACTCTACCGAGGGTTCGAATCCCTCCCTCTCCGCCAGTATTTGAAGCCGGAGGAATTGATTGTTAATTTCTCCGGCTTCTCGTTTTAATCCGGCTGGGGAATCTGATATATAGGTATGAGGATTTCAGAGAAGTGACCGGTGTTGAGCAGCGATACACCTGCAAAATACTACAGTAAAATCCGGAAGTCGAGCTTTCGCTTTTTTGACAGGGTTGTGAAAAACCTTTCTATTCAGTTTAATAATATAAATGGACAGCACTATCTCCTTCGGGCGTTTAATATTATTGGAATAGACAGTGTAAATAACCGATCCGAATCGATCCTTTCTCCTTCCTGAGGCAGGCCAGCCAATATTTGCATTGGTCTGGACAAACACCAGTTTCTTCCATTTTTTTCTGTCATACCTCCACGTACCGTATTCTATCCAGAGTTGAAACAGGCTACGCTGCTCCTGCAAGATACCTCCACCCCGGGGGATGGTCCTGGCCTGGATACTGACCTTGACCCGTTAAGCCCGAGATCCCAGCCGATTAATAAGTGTCAAAATCAACTTCGGACCAAGCGCCGGGGCGCTCCAGGCCGGTTTTTATTTCAGGAGTGATATAATTATGAATGTATTCATCGAGTATTTTTTAATCTCGAGAATTCAGGTGAATGCTGACAACTCAAAGTTACCGTCACTCAGTCCGGCTGCACTCAGGAAAGTATCGATTTTCCTGATGCAAGCTCAGAAAGAAGGCTCCAGGAGAAATACCGGGTTTATATTATAAACCTTCAGGCTTTTAATTGCCGGCCTCTTGCTGCCGATTATTCCATAGTTTATGTCGCGGCTCAGCTTGCCGCAGACTGGTTTATTTACAGATAATAGAATATAGGATATGAATCCCGGTAAACCATGCAGTACATTTTGAAAGATGGCAATCAACTCATTTTGGAGGCTAGTTGTGAGAGAAAAGAAAAAAGAGGATTTTTTCCCTGAGGTGCTGGACCGTTTGGTGGAGGTGATGCATCATTTTCACTGCGAGGAGCCGAAAGAGCTCGAGCGTTTATTGAGACTGCCGGAGGACTGTATTTTGAAGTTGTTTCGTAAGAGGTCATCCAAGCTGCCTGTGAGACTGGTGCGCGTTTTGGAGCAAGCCGGGGTGCGGCGGGATTTTCTGCTTCACTGTAAGGGGTCGATGTTATCCGATACGGTTGATTCAAGGCGGCTCGAGGTCATGAAACGTCACGCAGCGCACCTTTTGGAAGTAGTTTGCAGCGCCCGTCAGGCTCTGTTGAGCGACGATGGAGCGAAAAAGATACCGCTGCATGTCACGGATGGCCAGAGCGAGCCAGCAGCAATCGAGGAGGAGCTGATAAATCTTTTGATCGAGGCTTTGGGTGACAGGGGCAGCCGGGAGCGCCTGCTCCAATTTATCCGCTCCGAGGTTTCCAACCGGCTGGAGAGCGGGCCCGGAGTATATTTATAGGCCTTTCAGGAAAAAGACCAAATTAAGCTTTTGTCACGGCTGGAGGCGAAACCGCCTTATTTGGCTTTTGCTACGTTTTTACGCAGCCAGTCCAGCAGCCGCTTGCGGCCGGCCTTACTCGAAAGGAACTCCGGGAGTTTGGCCAGGAGCACGGGGTCATCGACTTCTATTTCCGTATCGCCGATAAGCAGGATGCCTTTTTTTAGCTTAATCCGTTCTTCATCCGCAGAACGCCTGGTGTCGCTGCGCTCGAGGTCCTCCTGCATAAAATCACGCAGGATACCGCCGACATCATCCACCCGCCCTCCATCATAGAAGCCGACCACTTCCCTGCAGTAGCGTTCGACAGCTGAGGGAGAGGCCTGGAATGCCCCTTGAGTGCGGCTCCAGCGCTCGAGTACCTCGCGGTTGTGCTCGTATCTTTTGCGCTCACTCTCGGAGAGGTCCGCCGGAGGAGGAGGGATAAAAATACTCACTTCAGTGGATTCGAATTCGGCTGCCTCAAGGGCAGCGGCCTGCTGTGCCAAAGCTTGTTCCAGATGTTCCTCTAGGGTAGACTCAACTGCGCGGTGAATAGCTGCCAGGCTGAAAAGAGGCTGGCCGCTCCCGGCGGATTTTCCAGGCAGTTTCCTCCTTGCAGCGCCGGTTTTCCGGGCCGGGATTTCCGGGACAAGAAAAAGGGAATCAGGATTTATTTCCAGGATTTCGGCCAGTCGAATTCTGAGCTCCACCACCCGCGAGCTTCCCCGGACCAGGTCGCCGGCACGCTGGTAACCCGTATTCAAGAGTTCCGCCAGTTTTTTCTGGCTGATATTCCGCTTTTTGAGAAGGCTGCGAACTTTGTTTTCATCCCACCGCCCGTGCTTGACCCTGACTTTCAGCGGGAGCCTTTCAATCCCGAATGGCGGGCCTGAGGCCTGAGGCTTTTCACCTTCACCGAGCCGCAGCCAGTTGAGGTCCACTTTCCAGATCCTGCCCACTGCATCTGACAGAGTCTGGGAGACACTCTCCCGCTTTCCCTTGCGCAGTATTCCCTCATGCACTCCGAGAATTTTGGCCAGATGTATGTCATCGAGCTCGTAGCCTGCGGCCAGATAGCGCGCTTTCATGATAGAGAGCAGTTCAGTGAAGCGTTTTTCGACATCCCCGCCGCATAATGCTGTAGCCTGGTGTCCTTTTTTCTGAGGCATAAATTTCACCCGCCAAAGAGGAATGAATAAGAAATAGCAAAAAGCTTGACAAAACGTAATGATTATATTAATATTAATTACAAATAATATTGCCTATGGTTATTTGAAGTCGTTCTGGATCAAAAAAACTCAAACGATCAACCGGGATCTTAAGATGCCCCCAAGTAAAAGACGCACGATCCGTAATACAAATAATTATAATCAAATCTGTAAGGAAGCTTATAAAAATATTAGCGTTATGTCAAGACTTTGAGCTTTTGGTGTTTCCGGCTTAAAATGTCTGAAAAACAAAGATAGTCAAGGTTTCGCTTGTAAATTGGGAAATTTTCGCTCATCGCGCTTCTCTGTAAACTGAAGGTAGAATCCTGATCAGAAGGAGGTCTCATGAGTTCCGGCGGATCGAATAAGGCCCAGTGGATTACAATCGCCCAGGCAGTGGACAGGGTCCCGATTCCTGTGTCCAAGTCCACAATCCGGCGCTGGATAGAAGAGGGTAAATACGGCATTGTAGCCGGAAGATTCGGCGGCCGGGTGGTAGTCCGGGCGGACTCCCTGCCGCAGATCGAGGAAGAGCCAAGCCTGGAAGGGTTTTGAAGATCTGCGCCCCCGGCATCCTTTTTGCCTTGATAAAAAATGGCTGTCCTATCCCCGGCGGTCACAGAAAGCAAAAAGGATGCCGGGGACGCTTCCCCAAGACGCCGAAGAAAAATCTATTTATACCCCGCAGGATAAACCGGGATTCCGGTTCTTTTTTCCCTTCTCAAGGCTCGGCGATAAAGAAATACTGATAGGGCAGAAAGTTATGTTCCCCGGTGATCCGGTAGCCAGCCTCAAGAAAGGCTGTTTTAGCTTCCTCCTTTGACAGTTTGTGACTTGCTGAGCGGGGGCCCACCGGAATATCTTTCTTGAAGAAATCCACCACCGCCACCCTCCCTTTAGGTTTCAGGGCCCTCTTGAGCCGGCGCAGGTATTCCGCACGGTTTCCGATATGGTGCAGGGTGTTGCAGATAAAAATGAGGTCACAGCTTCCGGGAGGCAAGCGAGAGTCATCTGCAGTTGCGTGTACTATGCCGATGTTCGCCAGATTTTCTCTTTCTGCCAGTCCTGCCAGAATCGCGAGAGCCTCCGTGTCGATATCCACTGCCAGCACCCGGCCGGTGGAGCCTGTCGCCCGGGATAAAGCCAGCGTAAAATAGCCGGTCGAAGAGCCCAGGTCAGCCACTACCTGGCCCTTGGCAAGCTTGAGCGCGCTCACCACGCTGTCCGGAAGCTGCCACCTGTCCCGCCCCTCTGACTCATAGCAGGTGGGACTTCTCCGAACGGTACGATCCTGCCCCTCGGCTGCCGGGACGGATAAAAGAATGGCTGCAAGAAAGGCTGCAGGCAGAGACCGGGAAAATGCAGTTAAATATTTCACGATCCTCCTCCAATCGATATCTCCGGTGCTTTTCTCTTCCAGAATAAATAGACCGGAATGCCCAGTGCCGCAACGACAATGCCCACCAGCGACTCCCCGGGCTCATTGAAAATAACATAGATCATCATCCAAATAGAGATGGCCAGGTACAGGGCAGGGGTTAACGGATAGCCCCACACACGGTAGGGCCGCCCGAGCTGCGGAAACTTGCGCCGCAGAACGAAGACCGCTCCGATTGCCAGGCTCGTAAACAGGCTCAACATGAAACCGCAGTAGATCAGAAGCTGGCTGAAAGTTCCCAGGATCACAAGCGCGGAGGCCCAGATTCCCTGCAGGAGGAGCGCCATGCCCGGAGTCCCGAATTTCGGGCTTGTCCGCGCCGCGATTGAAAGAAAAAGCCTGTCGCGTGCCATGACATAATAGATCCGGGGGGCGATACAGATCATGGCGCTCGTGCAGGCCAGCACGCAGACTGCAATGACCAGCGAGAAATAGCCGCCCGCCCGCTTGCCGATCAGCTTGACTGCAGCCAGCTTGGCCACATCGATCTTGCCTGACATTTGGTCTGCAGGCAGGGCGTAGACAAAGATAATATTGAGCGCCAGGTATAATAAAACAACCACGGCTGTGCCGGCCAACAGAGCCCTGGGCAGGTTCCTGCCGGGGTTTTCGATTTCACCGGCCACATAAGCCGCGGCATTGAAACCGGTATAAGCGTAAAGCACCATGATCAGGGAAACCGCGATTGCGGGAAGCTTTCTGTCAGTCAGGGAGAAAATCCCGCCAGAGGCGGAATTGAAGTGCTGCCAGTCGCCGGCATCAGAATTCAGGGCCAGCAGGATAAAGCTGACGATCAGGGATAGGTTGATCAGGGTAATCGAGAGCTGGAGCCTCCCGCTGACTCTGATCCCGAGATAATGGAGCAGGGTGAGAGCCCAGATAGCTGCAATGGCCGCCAGATGACCCTGGGAGATAGTGGGCGAAAAACCCCACAGATTTAAAAGGGGCTCGTGGCCCTGGGTCGTGAGACCGGGAGCAAAGGGTGTCAGGTGTTCCACAAAGCCGATTGCGGTAAGCGCGATAGGGGCGCTGAAACCTGCGAAAAAAGATATCCAGCCGGAGAGGAAAGCATACAGCGGACCGTAGGCCTTGCGCAGGTAGACATAATCCCCGCCTACATTGGGCAGGCTGGCCCCAAGCTCGCCATAGGTAGCTGCGCCAGCCAGGGCCAGGCCTCCCCCCAGGGCCCACACCCCGAGAAGCAGCAGAGGGGAGCGCAGGTTATCGATCAGGAAGCCGCTGGTGGTGAAAATCCCGGCCCCGATCATATTGGAGACCACAAGGCTTGCTGCCGCCCTGGTTCCAATCCGCCTTTTCGCTTTCGGTTCTTCCACAGCGGCAAGCCTTATCCTTTGGCCGGAAAACTCGACCAGAAATTCATAAAATCAGCTTTGTGCACTCCAGCCTTCCTCACTGAGCAGCCATTCTTTAAGCCACAGCCAGTTTTTGCCCCCGCCGAATCCGGTCAGGCGTCCTCCGGCACCTACCACGCGGTGGCAGGGCACGATAATGGACAGGGGGTTGGAGCGGCAAGCTCCTCCCACAGCCCTGGATGCTTTCGGCCGGCCTATCCGGCGGGCCACCTCGCCGTAGGTCAGGGCCTTCCCGGCAGGGATCCCCGACAGGCAGTTCCAGACCAGGTTTTGAAAGCTCGTTCCGCCAGGATCGAGCCGCCCCCTGAAAGGGCCGGCTGCCGCGGGATTGGCAAAATAACCCTCAAGGTAAGTCAGGGTGTCGCGTAAAAGAGATTCATTTTCAACCATATTTACCGGGCCGAAACGCTTTTCAAGCGCCCTCTGGAGCGATTTGTGAGCCTGGTTTTTATCCTTCAGGGCAAATTCCACGAAACATAGTCCTGAGCCGGAATGGGCTAAAATCAGCGGACCCACGGGACTTTCCAGTTCGGCGAGAGTTATCTGTCGAGTCATTTTTTACTCCTTTCAGAGAGGTCAAATCCTTGATATTCTGCCGGGATTGGGCTAAATTCCGTCCTTCAGGTAAGTTAAACCGGTTCCATACTCGCGCTGAAAGTCCTAGTCTAATACAGTCGAATTATTTTAGAAAGGTTAAAATCAGTGCGCCAGCGTTCCAGCTTTAAGATGAAAGGTCGCCGCATGTCAGGATCAAAATGTTTTGTAACCGGGCTGATCAGCCTGGTTCTGATATTAATGCCGGATCCAGCCCCTGCAGCGGAAAATTCAGGCGCAGAGGTCAAAGTTTACGAGGGTACGATAGAGCTTGACAGCTACGAGTTTTCGGGCCGGGAGCTTGAACCTCCGCTTTTCAAAAGCTCCTCGATCGGCGGCGATTACCCATTGCCCCAGTTCACCGGCCCTTACAAGCCTGGAGGACCGAAACCCGCGACTTACAGGGCGATTTTCCTGGAAAACGAGTATCTCAAACTCACGGTGGTGCCTGATTTCGGCGGGCGCGTCTATTCCCTTTTCGATAAGGTAGCGGGCCGCGAAGTTTTTTACAAGAACGATGTGCTCAAGTTTTCCGGAGTGAATGCAAAAGGGGCCTGGCCTGTAGGCAACATTGAGCTTACGGGACCCCACGACATGCATATGCTCACCATTTACGGCGAACCACTCTGGTTCACCAAGGTGCTGCGTCACCAGGACGGCAGTGCCTCGCTGGTGATGAGCAATATCGATCCTTATTACAGGATGAAAGTAAATTTCACGGCCACGCTGGTTCCAGGGCTGCGGGCAATGGGTCTGAAAATTTTCTGCTACAACACCCGTGACCAGCGCAAGCCTTTCATGTTCTGGGTCAACGGCAGCACGCATGTCACCGAGGGTACCCGGTTTATCTATCCGATGACCCGCACTATCGGGCATACGACAGCCGAGGTGGCTGACTGGCCGTTTTACAACGGCGTGGATTACAGCTGGATAAAGAATAATAAGCATATGCTGGGAGTTTTCGGTATCGATATCTACGACAACTTCCTGGGCGCCTATGATTATAAACTCGACTATGGTACTTTCCGCTTCGCTGACCGCCGGGTGGTCCAGGGCATGAAGACCTGGACCTGGGGCGCCGGCAACTATGCCGGGCGCATTGAACACAACTATACCGATAACGCCGGGGCCTACATTGAAATCCAGAGCGGCCGCTATGTGTGGGACGGCCATTACGAGTGGCTCGATCCGCACAGGGTGGAAGGCTGGAGTGAATGGTGGTTTCCTGTGGCGGGAATCGGCGGGTTTACCACCACCAGCCTGGATCTGGCGCTCAATCTGGAGGTTAAAGCCGACCCAAAGGGCAAGAACTCCTCGGTTAAAATCGGCCTTTCGCCTAACCGCGCCATGCCGAAAGCGAAAATAATAATCAGTGCCGGGTCAGGGGAGATTTTAAACGCCACTGCAGATTTAGCTCCAGGCAAGCCCTTTAACCGGTTGATCGAAAGAATCGCCGCTGACAGTGCGGGTCTGGCCCGGATGAGAGTGACAGTGGCCGATTCCGCGGGCCGGGTGGCGCTCGACTGGCGCCGTCCGGATGAGAACCCGGGCCGCAAGGAGTACACTGGTTTCACCAGAGTCCTGGAAAAGCCGCAGAGAACTCCCGGCCAAATGAGCGTTGAAGAGCTTGTCCTGGATGCGGAAACCAAAATCAAGGAGCTGCATACAGAGTCAGGAGCGTCTCTTTTGCGCGAGGCCCTTTCCAGAGACAGCGGCTATTCGAAGGCCCATCTCGAGCTTGGCATACTGCACTATGAAGAGGGCCGGACAGACAGCGCTGTCGCACATCTCAACCAGGTGATCGACCGTGACCCGTACGCGGACAAAGCTTATTATTACCTGGCGCTGGCCCTGATGGAGACCGGCGACACGCTGAAAGCCGAGCGCAGCCTCTATTACATACCTCCGGTAAGCGCCTGGTTCAGCCAGCGCGAGTATATGCTCGGGCGGATCGCCTGTCATCGCGGGGAGACAGACCAGGCCGAGCGGCATCTTGCCGAGGCGGTCCGCAATAACGGTTATCATCTTTCAGCCCGTAACTTGCTGGCAGTCCTCTATCGCGACCAGGGCCGCAAAGAGGAGGCTAGCGCGCAGATCGCCGTTGTGCGGGAAATCGATCCAACAAACCGCTGGGCACAAGCCGAGAGCTACTTTTTAAGAGGCCGGGACCAGGATCGCCGTGAGCTTTCCTCCTTGCTCGGCGGCCAGAGCCAGGAGGCAGTCGAGCTTTCAATACCCTACCGCCTGCTAGGCAGATTCGATGAGGCGCTGGCGATTCTCTCCCTGGTCGAGGAAGAGAACCATGATCCATTCGGCACTCCGCCGATTTTCTATTATACCAAGGCTTTCTGCCTGAAGGCTTCCGGAAAACAGGAAGAGGCTTCCGTTTATTATAAAAAAGGGCGCCTGGCCTGGGGCAGCCTGGACCGCTTTCCTTTCAGGCCTGAAAGCGTTAAGCCGCTCGCTGAGGCGGTCGCGTTCGACCCTGCAGATGTCACGGCACGTTTCCACCTGGGCTGCCTGCTTTATAGTCTGGGCCGCAAGGATGAAGCGATTTCCCAGTGGGAGAAAGGGGTCGAGGCCGCACCGGATAATTTCAGCCTGCAGCGGACTTTGGGCATGGCTTACCTGGAGGGAGGATACGGCATTGACAAAACAGCCGAACATCTCGAGGCAGCAATCGAGCTTAACCCGGACCATGTGCGCACTTTCACGGATCTGAGCGACCTCTACTCCAGGAGCGGGTATTTCGACCGCCAGCTGGCCCTGCTCAACAAGGCCCTCGAGCGCTCTCCCAAGGATGATTACATTATCGAGGGGCTGATTACCACCAACCTGGTCAAGGGCGACTATGAGCAGGTCGACAGCCTGATTCGCTCGCACGTGTTCGCCCAGCGCCACCGCAGCTATGGCCTGCGCGACAAGTACCGTTACCTGCGCTACGGCTTCGGTTCCAGGGCCTATCTGAGCGGCAAATACAGCGAGGCGCTGCGGCAGTTCGAGCAGGCCCTTTACCCGCCCGGCTCGCTTGGCGCAGATGATTTCCAGTACCAGAGCGCTCCAAGGGTGCATTACTATATCGGCCTGGCTCTGGAGAAAATGGGTAAAACCACAGAAGCGCGAGCTTCATTTGAAAGATGTGTTTCAGGCTGGGAACAGCTCTCAGGCGACAGGGACAGCTGGAACAGCGATAACTTTTACATGGTCCTGGCTCTGGAAAAATTAGGTAAAACTGATCAGGCAGAGAGGCTTCTGGGCTCAATGGAACATTTTGCAGACAGCCAGATGGATAGCAAATACAGCCGCTGGCGTGCAGAGGCAAACTTCCTTCTGGGCCTGGTGAGAAAAAAACAGGGTGACTACGGGCAAGCCCAAAAGTCTTTTGAGACCGCTGTGCAGATTATGCCGGACATGCTCGGGCCCCGTTTCGAGCTGCGCGGTGATGTGGTCGATCCGCTGCCCTCAGAGCTTCGGACAGGGATGCGCTGAGTTCGGGCAGGCCCGGGAACAGAAATAAAGCCGAAGCCTTTTCAATCCATGGTTTCGGCTTTTTTTCTGCAATATGGGGAGATAACTCTTGACATGAAGGATTCTTGCCCTTAGTGAAAGCACAGCAGATAATAATCCTTTCTAGTCCATAGATCATTGTAAGACAGGAGAATGTTTTGAACGCCCGAACTATTTCGGGCAATTCAGGTGTAGGGGCGGGTTTCAAACCCGCCCTCCTGGCTGTGAATAATCGTAACCTTTCAGGCGAATCGAATGACAGTGATAGAGGCTTGTTTTATTCCCGGCCAGTGGTTTCTTTAACAGTCGTAGATCCTGCGCATTAAGGGCGGGTTTGAAACCCGCCCCTACCAATAAAATTATCCGAATCGGTATTATTATAATACGTCACAATATTTATGAAATCTTGCCCTTAGTGAAAGTACAGCAGATAATAATCCTTTCTAGTCCATAGATCATTGGAAGAAAGGAGAATGTCTGCGTAGGAGGGAGTACGTCTCCCGGTGCGGGACAGCACTGGGGGAGGGGGCCGGCCCCCCCCCTCATCCGGGTCCCTGCATAACCCGGCTCCAATTCTCGAACATCATCAGTCCGCAGCAATCAGGCAATATCATTTTCTCAAGCCTCAAAGGAGGAAACCATGGATCGCAGCACCTTTTTCAAGTGCTTTGCTTTCGGCGCAGCTTCCACTGCAGCAGGTTTCAAAAGGGGACTTGGGGCCGGATCGCCGGCTGATAGTCCCAGAGGAAAGCTCGGCTCGAACCTTGTTTTTACCGAGAGCGGCACCGGGGGCGTACGCCGGCTGAGCAGCGAAAAGAATTTTACGGTTTATCAGGCTTCCCTGACACCCGCTTACCGCGTGAAGCCTGGAGAGCTGGTGCTCTTTGAATGCCAGCACGGTCTGCCCGGCCAGGTGACTCGGGATGGGACTTTCCGGAAACCTGGGAAAGATGACAAAGTGAACCCGCAGACAGGTCCTGTTTATGTCGAGAGTATCGAGCCCGGGGACGCCCTGGCGATCGACATACTGGAGATCAAGGTCGGGGATTGGGGCTATGCCGGAGGGCGGATATTCGAGCTGGTTGACGGGTACGCCGTATTCGATGACAGCCTCAGTCTGCCCCTCAAGCCCATGATCGGAGGGCTGGGTATCGCTCCGGCAGAGGGCGAGATGGACACCAAGACCCCGAAAGAAACCGGTGGAAACATGGATTGCAAAGAGGTGCGGGCAGGAAGCACCGTGGTTTTTACGGCCCAGGTCGCAGGGGCCCTGGTCGGTATGGGGGATTTTCACGCCCTGCAGGGTGACGGCGAGATAGCGGGCCAGGGCATCGAG
>Ga0307379_10003180_pt1 | contig 23956 bp, 21 predicted proteins | sample UN2MG_FD_202237 | JGI IMG/M metagenome (GOLD analysis project Ga0307379, IMG submission 202237) | Soil microbial communities from Risofladan, Vaasa, Finland - UN-2 | ecosystem: Environmental > Terrestrial > Soil > Coastal area > Acid sulfate soil | place: Finland: Risofladan, Vaasa | collected...
GGTTGGCGTCGGCGGGGACCTTGACGGTGACCCAGAAGAGTTCCTTGCTCCAGGCAGCCATGTCCCACGCGCGGCCGAGGTCCATGAGGATGTCGCGTCCCTCGCCGTGAAAGCCCTCGACCGAGCGTACGCGGACGTTGGCTGCGGGGATCGTTCCGCCGGGGCCCTTGAGGTCGCCGGCGGTGATCATCACGCTGGCGAGGCGCTCCTTCGGCTGGAGGGCGAAACTGGCGGGTTCGACCTCGCCGGGCGCAGCGAACATTGTCGCGACGGCGGTCGGCCTGCCGCCCAGCGGCTTGATCGACTTGTCCTGCGTGGCCATGGTGTCGGTGACGTAGAGGTCGATCTGGGCGAAGGCGGCATGGCAGAAGGTCAACAGGGCGATAACGGTCAGCACGTGTCGCATGGTGCACGCTCCTCGCAAGTACCCCCGCCTGACGGCGGGGGCTGGTTGCACTTCGCTATTCCTTTGCGTCGCCGCCGGCGGGGACGAGTTTGGCGTCGTCGAGCCAGATGGTTCCCTTGCCGGTGACGTAGATGTAGAGGCCGTAGGTCGGTGCGTCGGCGTCGGGTTTGCCGTTGAGTGTCACGAGTTCCCACTCCGTGCCGATGCGTTTGCGGAGGGTGCCGCGCGCCCCGGCCTCGAAGTTCAGGAACAGTTGATTCTCGCCCTCGCCCTTGGCCCAGACGGTGAAGACGTACTCGGTGGCGCCGGGGGCCATGGGCAGTTTGGGCGTCATGATGCCGATGCGGCCGGCCTTGCCCTTGCACGCGATGCGGGCCGAGTATTTGCCGGAGTGGACGTACGCGGGCCGGTCTTCCCAGCGGTTCTCGTAGTCGCCGCCCCAGGACCATCCGCTCCACCAGAGCCAGCGGCTGCGGTTGGGGGCGGAGTTGCGGTTGATGTCCTCGAAGCCGCCGTTCTGGATGAAGTTGAGCGGCGGGTTGCTGACCGAGAGCATCGTCGGTTTGAAGCGGCCGGCGAGGCGATCCCGTAGCATCTTCGTGCGGCGGGCGCAGGCGGCATCGCTCAGGAGGCCGGCGGCTTTCTGCTTCTCGACGGCCGCAAGGGCCGCCTGGATGCGCTCCTTCGGCCACAGGCTGGCCGTCAGTTGCTCCTTGGTCTCGGCCGCCAGCGCCATGGCGGCAGCCAGGCAGAGCAGGGCAATTGGGATGAGGCGTGTCGGACGTGGCATGGTCGGGCTCCGTCTTTGAACGATGTCACTTGTCACTTGTCACTGGTCACTTGTCCCTTGCGGCAATGCAACGGCGGCAGGCCCTTACGGACAAGTGACCAATGACAACTGACAAAGGACCAGTGACCACTCGGGCACCGGACCCGGGACTCTGGACCAGTATGTTCGGCCTCAACACGCCGAATCCGATTTGGGATCCCCTCCCGGATCCCGATGCCCGTACGGCTGTGTCCATCATGGCGCCTGCCCAGGCCGGATGCAAGCGATTGCCGGCCCGGTTGGTGAGGCTTGACGGCGGCGCGCCGTGCCGATACAGTTCACCGACTTCTTTGCCCGAGACCCTGTATCCATGAACGAGATCGTTGCCAGAGAGCCGTTGGGGCCGGATACCGTCCGGCTCGACGTACTCCATCCGAAACTGGCCCGCAAGGCCAGGCCCGGCCAGTTCGTCATCCTGCGCGTGAGCGAGGGCGGCGAGCGGTTCCCGCTGACGATCGCCGACCGCGACCCGTCGGCAGGAACGATCACGCTGATCTTCCAGGTGGTGGGGAAATCGACGGCCATGCTGGCCGAACTGAAGGTGGGCGACGCGATCCTCGACCTGGTCGGACCGCTCGGCCGGGCCACCGACATCGAGGCGTACGGCAGCGTCTTGTGCGTCGGAGGCGGCATTGGGGCAGCGCCGCTGTATCCGATTGCCAGGGCCTTGAAGGAGGCCGGCAACGAGGTCGTTGTCGTCATCGGCGCGCGGTCGAAGGACCTGGTTATTCTGGAGCGTGAGTTTCGCGCCTTCGCCGATGAGGTCCGGGTGTCCACCGACGACGGCACGTACGGCCGGGAAGGTTTCGTGACGGATGTCATCACGGACCTGTTGTCGGAAGGCCGGACGTTCGCCCGGTGCTGGGCCATCGGCCCGGTGCCGATGATGCGGGCTGTCTGCCAGGTCACGCGCGAGGCGGGCCTGCCGACCGTCGTCAGCCTGAACCCCATCATGGTCGATGGGACGGGCATGTGCGGCGGTTGCCGCGTCATCGTTGGGGGCGAGGTGAAGTTCGCCTGTGTCGACGGTCCGGAGTTCGACGGCCACCAGGTGGACTTCGATATCCTGGCTCGGCGGCTGACCGCCTACCACGACAGAGAGCAGCAGGACTACGACGATTGCCGCATCGGGCTCCATCGCCCTGACACGAAGGACCAGGACGCTCCTTCTGCCCGGTAGAAAGGCCGTTCCTGGATGACCACAGCGAAGGGTGGCAAGAAGCCCCTCCCGCCGCGCGTTCCCATGCAGGAACGGCCGGCGGCTGAGCGGGTCCGCGACTTCAACGAGGTCCCACTCGGCTACACGCCGGAGGAGGCCCAGGCCGAGGCCGGCCGGTGCCTCTTCTGCAAGAAGCCCCGGTGCGTCGAGGGCTGCCCCGTCGGCATCGACATCCCCGGTTTCGTAAAACTCATTGCCGACGGCCAGTTTGAGGAGGCTGCCGACCGCATCCTGCTCGCGAACGCACTGCCGGCCGCTTGCGGACGGGTGTGTCCGCAGGAGACGCAGTGCGAGGAACTCTGCGTCCTCGGCACAAAGGGCGAGCCGCTGGCCATCGGGAACCTCGAACGTTTCGCCGCCGACTGGAAACGCGCTCGCGGCAGTTGCCCGCTGCCGCCGGTTCCCGAACCCACGGGCAAGCGCGTTGCGGTCGTCGGATCGGGTCCGGCCGGCCTGACGTGCGCGGGCGAACTGGTGGCGCGCGGCCACGCCGTGACCCTCTTCGAGGCCCTGCACAAGACGGGCGGCGTCCTGGTCTACGGCATCCCGGAATTCCGCTTGCCGAAGGCCATCGTTCAGGACGAGGTGGACCGCCTGGCGGCGCGCGGCGTCCGTATCGTCACCGACGCGGTCATCGGCAAACTCGATACGGTCGATGAGTTGCTCGACGAGTACGACGCCGTTTTCGTCGGCGTCGGGGCGGGGGCGCCGATGTTCCTGAACGTTCCCGGCGAGGACCTCGTCGGCGTCTTCAGCGCCAACGAGTACCTGACGCGGACCAACCTGATGGGGGCGTACGACCCCGCCCGCTCCGACACGCCCATCCCCCGGTCGAAGCGCGTGGCGGTCGTCGGCGGCGGGAACGTGGCGATGGATTCGGCGCGGACGGCCCTGCGGCTGGGGGCGGACGTGGTGTACCTCGTGTACCGGCGCAGCCGCGTGGAGATGCCGGCCCGCGCCGCCGAGGTCCATCACGCCGAACAGGAGGGCATCCGGTTCAACCTCCTGACGAACCCGACGCGCATCCTCGGCGACGAGCGAGGGCGCGTCGTCGGCATGGAGTGCCTGCGGATGGAACTCGGCGAACCCGACGCCTCCGGCCGCCGCCGGCCCGTCCCGATTGAGGGAAGCGAGTTCGTCCTCGACGTCGATACGGTCATCGTCGCCATCGGCAACAGGCCCAACCCGATCGTGCAGCAGACCACGCCCGACCTCCAGACGACCCGCTGGGGCACCGTCGTGGCCGACGAGACAACCGGCCGCACGACGAAGGAGCGCGTCTGGTCGGGCGGCGACATCGTGACCGGCGCCGCCACCGTCATCAGCGCGATGGGCGCCGGCCAGGCCGCCGCACGCGACATCGACGCCTACCTGCGATCGCCCAAGCCGCGAAAGTGGGACGTGGAAGCATATGCGCCCCCGGCCGAAGGCGAAGGGGTGTAAGCCCGGATTTTCCGGATGAGAACCACAGTTCATGCACAATAGAGCGTCCTTTAGCCGCATGAACAAAGGGCTTTCTCGATGCCACGGACGGCGGAAGGCACGAATGCGATGGGTGAAGCCGGCAAGGACGCTGTTCGGGTAGGTTTTGACGGGTCTCTCAAGCTGGAATTCCACGGCTCGAAAGTCACCTCAGACGCCGGGCTGCTGCCGTATCGCGAACTCGACGACGTGCTGGGACTGAGCGCGATGGCCCGGGGGCAAGGGCGGCAACGAGGGCGTCTCCAGCCGCGTCCACGCCGTGGTCGCACTGGCCACCCCCAGCGACTTCACCCGCTTCGGCCGTGCCTTCCAGGGGGACAAGGACACCGCACAACGCATCTCGCCAATCACCTACGTCGACGTCGACAGCACACAGTTCCTCCTCATGCACTGCAAGGGCGACCGCACCGTGCCCTACAGCCAGAGCACAATCCTCCTCGAAAAACTCCAAGCCGCCAAGGTCCCCGCCACGCTGATGACCATCGAAGGCCAGTCCCACGCCTTCTGGAACGGGACCTCCCCGACGGCCGCCAAGTCCCTCGCCGACGCCATCGCATTCTTCAACAAGACCCTGAAAAACACAAGGCCGACGTCAACGGACAAGTAACACCGATCGGGAGCCGTCCCGTCGGTCACGCGGAATCAAGTTTCCTATCTGTTAAACCCCGGGCAAGTCTGCGGGATCCCGGAGTATCCTGCCGAACGGACCACAAGTTACACACAGGTGCCATGATGAGACATGCATTGGCAGTACTCGCCTTCCTGGCATTCCCTATCGTCGGTGCTTCGGCAGCAGAACGAACCCAGGTCAACCGCTCGGCCGAGAAGGTCATGGCGGAAGCCCTGCCGAAGCTCAAGGCGAAGCAGACCAAACTGGAAGAGAAGATCAGACTGCTCCAGGCCCTGGGCGAGTTGGGGCCCGATGCCGCACCAGCCGTGCCGTTCCTGCTCTCAAACAGTTTCTTCTACGAACAGGGCGGGCGCACGGCCAAGAACCACCCACTGCGTCTGGCGACGATCGGCGCCCTGGTCAAGATCGGTGAACCGGCTGTGCCGGAGGTGGTCACGCTTTTGAGCGTGACGTCCAGCGACAAGGGCAACGACAAGGTGAATCGGAACACCAAGTTCGATTGGAAATGGTGGGGTGCTGAGATTCTGCGGCGGATGTCGCAGACTGAAACCATCGACGCAATCGTCCCGATTCTCGAGAAGCAGATGCAGTCAGCTAAGCAGAGGAGTCCCTATTATCACGTGCTGGCGTTGATGGGCCCCAAGGCCGTGCCCGTTCTGAAGCGGGAGGCGCAGAGCATTGTGACCCAAGGCGTGAAATCCAAGGCGGAGGCGAACAACATCCGCCGTCTGGGCGAATTGATCGGGCCCGCAGTCGGGGAAGCGCTCGATGCGGTGGTCCCCGAACACTACGATGAGAAGACTTGGGACGATGACCGCTATTGGATCCACTACCGGGGTGGCTGGTACCCGTTGGCCCATGCCATGCCGGATCCCAAACACATCCCCGCCTTCCTGGACCTCATCAAGAACGACACGATGATGCGTACCCGGCAATACGAGGGTGTGCGGTACATTGGCATGATTCTGGGCACCATGGGTGAAGCCCCGGCATTGCCTGTGGCGGCGCTGCTGGACGACAAGACGTTGGAAACCCGTTGGGCGGCAGCGTTTCTCCTGACGATGATCGGCCCCGACGGCAACGCAGCCCTGCCTGCACTCGAGAAGACACTCGCCAACCAAGGCGAGGAGGTTGAAGTTCGTGTCGCTGCTGCACGGGCGATTGCTGAGATCAAGGGGACGGATGCCGTGGCACTCTACAACCGGATTCCTGACGTCCATAACCGGTTGGTTGCCGCGGCCAGGAAACGGTCGAAGATTGCGCAGACCCGTGAGCAATGGCAGACTCACTTCTCCACGGATCCCACCCAGGTTCGGGCACGGCAGTTGGCGTTGTACAACGAGACGCCCGAGGCCGAGAAACCCATGTACAATCTCGCCGTCAACAAAGACCTGAAAGCGTCAAACCAGTGGCTGCGCGAGTACGCCGCAAAGCTGCTGGAGGGCAAGTCGAAGGCGAAGTCATTCGGTGACGGACAAATGAGTGAGGACCTGAATGTCTTCCTGTACCTGTTCGGCACGCATAGCCAGCACTTTCCGGGACGTCTTGAGGCGGATGTTGAGAAAGCCGCCAAGGAGTACATGTTCCAGAGCGTCAACGTCCCCCGCGCTGAGCATAAGGGCAAACCCCGGTATGTGCCCAAGTCCGCATCCGACCTGGACAAGATCCTCGCGCTCGACAGCTCGATCTGCATCGTGGAAGCGACCAACGGGCCCTTGCGCAGCGACGCCCAGCATTATCTGATCCTGCAGAGCCTCAATAATGACCCGACGTACAGGAACAAGACATTCAAGACGGGTGACACCGTGGCACAACGCTACGAGCGATTCACGCAGTTCTTCCGGCGTGGTCTGAAAGAATGGGCGCTGCATGGGATGTGGGTTGAACTCGGCAGCAGCAGTTATGAATACAAGACCTATCGTGGATTGTATCTGCTGCTCGATTTCGCAACGGATCCGGTGGTGGCGGCACGGGCCAGGATGTTGATGGACCTGGCCATGATCGAGATTGAGCAGATCTCACTCAGCGGCCTGCGCGGCGGCAGTAAGTCCCGCGCCAAGGATGGCGGGCTCGACAGCCGGTTCAACAAGACGCTTGCGCGGCTCTACGGCGAGCACCATGGATATGCGCTCGAGCCGCCGGGATTCAAGGGATATGAACCACCTGTCCCTGCTATCCTTCTGCGCCGACTCGGCACGACTCAAAAGGTCTACGAGATCGTTAACCGTCATCCCGGTGAAACGATAGAGGTGCCGCAGCAGATGACCCAGGGGAACGGCTTCCACAAGGCACTCTCCCGAAGCATTAACTATGCCTACCGCACCCCCGAGTACATTACCGGCTGCTCCATGTTCGACGTGCGGCTGTGGCAGGGTGAGGGCAAGAGCAAGAAGTTTGGTTACGCGCCCCTCGGCCGGTGGAGCGGGGTGGCCTTCCGGGACGGCGCCTCGATCTATCTCGAGCCCTACACCGGCGAGAAATGGAATGTACAGAATAAGGACGTCATGATCGCCCAGCGCTACAAGGATTCGGTCTACAAGGGCGACGCTCGGGTTGACTTCGCTGCGGTCAAAGAAATGACAGAGAGGGATGGGTGGGTGTTTGCTGATAACCATGACGCTTACGCCGCGGTACGGATCGTGAGGAGCGGCTACTACTGGAACGAACCCGCGCGTCACCGCCTCTACTTGCAGGACCAGTATGCCCCGATCATAATCCAGACCGGCCGAAAGGCCGTCTATGGCTCCTTTGCCGCCTTCAAGAAGGCCATCCTGGCCGCACCACTCACCTTGACCGCGGACAAGCTGGATTACACCGGGCCGAACTCAGCCCGGATCGAGTTCCTCCTGTGCAGGAACTCGGACAAGGATCCCTACCCGAAAACACTGCCGAAGATCGACGGCAAAGAACTCGATCTGAACCTGACGCACAACTACAAGAGCCCGTTCATGCAGAACAAGGTTGACAGTGACATCGTCACCGTGCGCTACGGCTCCCGCCGCTGGGACTACGACTTTGAGAAGAACACGGTGACAGAGATTACGCAGTAGGTCCAGCCCCAGACCCTGGAATATATCAATATCATACCGTGGCCGCGGTGGCTCAGCAGACGCCGGGGCAAATCGGGCAAGACAATCCAGGGTCCAAGTCCAAGGCTTGCCCGCCTGTGACGGGGTTGTCCGCCGAACGGAATGGTTGCTGTCCGGGCGGTTGATGAGCACCATAGGTTGGGTTCAGTTTAACGGTTGGTGTGGATGAGGTCCAGGCCATGAACGAGCGAATTGTCGTCGATCCTCGAATTCAGCACGGCAAGCCGGTCATACGGGGTACGCGGGTGCCGGTGGCGCGGATCGTCAGCGGGCTGGCGGGCGGGATGACTTTCGAGGAAATTCAGAAGGAGTACGGCGTCACGGCGGAGGACGTGCGAGCGGCCTTGGAGTTCGCCGCCCAGATCGTCGATCAGGAAGAGCATCACGCGTTGCCCGCGTGAGAAGCGGGCGTGGCCGGTGCGCGCTTCGAGGATTCTCCGATGCGATTCCTCATCGACGCCGACGTGCGCGCACCGAAGCCGCCCGAGTGGACGCTCGAGTCCGGCGACCTGCCGGGCGACGGCGAAGACTGAACACCCCCGACGGTGCTGCCCGACTGGCCGATTGCCCACCATAAGCAAGTGCGCGCGGGCGCATGCCCGACGCGCACCTTACCGCACCACTGACGGAGCCGCCGCCCCTCGCCTACGCCAGCGCCTCATCCAGCGCCGCCTTGAGGTCGTCCTTGGCGGTGACGCCGACGAAGCGTTTCACTTCCTTGCCGTCCTTGAAGAGGATAAGCGACGGGATGGCCGTGATGCCGAACTTGCCGGCCGTCTCGCGGTGGGCGTCGGAATCCACCTTGCCGACCTTGACTTTGCCCTCGTACTCAGCGGCCAGTTCCTCGACGATGGGGCCGACCATCTGGCACGGGGCGCACCACTCGGCCCAGAAATCGACCAGGCACACGCCGTCGGCCTGCTCGATCTCGGCGGCGAAGTTGGCATCGGTCAGTTCCAGCGCGTTTTCAGCCATCGATTGTCTCCAGTCCTGATTGAATGACCCTCGCTCGGCATACGTTGCAGCGAATCAGCCGCGCCGCCGCCCGTCTCGTAGGGGCGAGGCATGCCTCGCCTCTACACCACAGTCCGGGCAACACGTCCCTGCAGAAACCCGCCGCGCTACGCTCGCGCCGGACGTCTCAGGCCTTCTCGTCACCGTTGCCCGCGACGAACAGGCCGCAATGGCACTTGCCCGTGTCGGCGATCTCCTGCGGATGCGTTTCGCACGGGCAGACGGTGCGGCGGTCGGCCTCCTCGTCGCCGGTCACGACGCGGCACGGACAGTAGTAATCGCCGAACTGAAGTTTGCGGCGAACGAGGCCCTTGATCAGGGCGGCCACGACGCGCTCGTCCGGGTTCAGGCGATAGGGCGACTCGGCGGCGTACTTCTCGATGCGCTCGGTGATTTCCTGCCGCAGGGCTTCGACGTCTGCCTCGGTTTCTTCGTCCGCCATCGCGCCTACTCGCTTGCACCGGGTTGCTCGCGAATTATAGGCACGGGCAGCGCAGCGGGTCAAAGTAAAAAGGCGTTAAGGAGCCTGTTGCACGAACCGCGCAGCGGCCTTCCCAGGCCGCCGCGAGACGGTTTGAATCATGCGTGGTGGCATGGGAAGGCCACCACGCGGAAGCCAGGGTGACCTGTGCAACAGGCTCTAAGGCGGGGGCGACGCCCACAAACCGCGCCCGTGACGGCGTGCATCGTCTTCCAGCAAGAGAAACTCCGCACGGTACCGATACGGCCGGTCGGCGCAGGTCCGCACCAGGCCTTCCTGCACCAGAATTCTGGCGACGAGTTGCGCCTCGGCGTATGGGAACGAGCCGGTTCGCGCGGCGCCCTTCGGCGGGAGATAGACCGTGGCGAGCGGGGGTGCAGTGTCGCCATCCGGGGCGTGCGCCTCGAGTTCCACGTAGACCTCGGCACCGCATGGAAGCAGGTTCCGGAGGAAGACAACAGCCCGGTCGCGCGCCGCCGCTTCCTGCGGCTCTGAAACGCCGGCCAGACAGATCTCGCGCGCACTTCTCAGGCGCACGGAGACGGGGCCGGTCACCTCCTCGACCGCGTCGTAGGCGCCGTGGGGCTTGAGTTCGACACGGGGGAACCGCGGCGGCGCGAACGTCTGCCAGAACTGCCACGCGGCCAGCACGATGGCCGTCCACGCAACGAGCACGAGAAACCAGAGGAGCCGGCGCTGCGCCGAGGTCATCGCGAACCGCCGCCAGCGCGCATCGTCACCCGATTCGTCCACGGCAGGTCCTACCGTGTCAGGAAGTATTCCATCAGTTCGTGGCCGACGGCCACGTGCATGCCCGCCTTGCGTGCGGCCGCCTCGGTCATGGCACGCTCGCGGCGGCCGGCTTCCAGGCCGTCGCCCATGATGGCGAAGGGAACGGGCCTGCCCTCGTGGGTCCGGGCATCCAGAGGCGTCTCGTGATCGGGCGCCACCAGAATTCGCCACGGCTCGCCCGCGCCCTGCAGCGCTTTGAGCAGGGACCCCACGATCTCGCGGTCCACGGCCTCCAGGGCCCGGACCTTCTCGCGTGCATCGCCGTTGTGGCCGGCTTCGTCGGTGGACTCGACGTGGACCACGACAAGGTCATGGTGCCGGAGCGCCTCGATGGCGGCCTCGGCCTTGCCGGCGTAGTTGGTGTCGTAGTAGCCGGTAGCGCCCTCGACCTCGATGACGTCCCATCCGATGAGCCGCGCGATCCCGCGCACCAGGTCCACCGCCGTAATCGCGGCGCCCGTGAGGCCCCACCGCTGGCGGAAGGAAGCGAGCGCGGGTTTCTGTCCTTCGCCCCAAAGCCAGATCTGCGAAGCCGGGTTCTCGCCGAGGTCGCGGCGAATCTGGTTCACCTGATGGCTGTCGAGGACGTCGCGCGAGGCGTCCATCAGTTCCCGCAGACGGGCGGCGTTCTTGCCTTTCGGCAGGTACTTCTTGACCGCCCGGCCGAGGATGTCGTGAGGGGGCGTTGTCCGAACCTTGAACGACTCGCCCCGTACGACCAGCAGGTGCCGATAGCCCACGCCCGGGTAGAACCGGAGCGCGTCGCTGCCGAACTGCTCCTCGAGCGCGCGGACCAGAACGTCGGCCTCCTGCGTGCTGATGTGGCCGGCCGAGTAATCGACCATCTTGCCGTCGGCGACCGTCACGAGGTTGCACCGGAAGATCCAGTCGTCGGGCCGGGCCTCGATGCCGCGCGCGGCCGCCTCCAGCGGCGCGCGGCCCGTGTAACTCCTGACGGGGTCGTACCCCAAGAGGCTGAGAATGGCGACGTCGCTGCCGGGCGCCATGCCGGACGGGATGGTCTGGACGGTTCCGAGCCGTCCCTCGGTGGCGATGTAGTCCATGTTCGGCAGTCGGGCCACCTCGAAGGGTGTTCGGCCGCCCAAGGCTTCGGTCGGCCGGTCGGCCGCGCCGTCGGGAATGACGATGGCGTACTTCATGGGCCGGCCTCGCGCTTCTCTTGGAGCATGCGAATGCGGACCGCAGGCCCGGCCATGCTGGGAAGCCGGCGAATCGCGTCCATCGCCGACGCCACGTTCCCCTCGCGGGCGTCGTGCGTCGTAATGACCAGCGGCACGGAGCCGGGACGCGTTTGCTCATGCTGAAGCACCGATGCGATGCTGATGTCCTCTCGCCCGAGGACGCCGGCGATCTCGGCCAGCACGCCCGGCTTGTCCACGACGTCGAACCGCAGGTAGTAGCGGGTTGACGTCTCGCCGATGGGCTGCACCGCCAGGGCAGGGCACCGGCCGGCCGGCCACGCGAGGTTCGCGCACGTCAGGTGAGCCCGACCCACTGCCGCGTCGGCAAGATCCGCCACGATGCTCGAAGCGGTCGGCATCTCGCCCGCACCGGGGCCCACGTAGAAGGTGTCGCCGACGGCGTGGCCCGTGACGAGGACGGCGTTGTCGGCGCCCGAGACGGTTGCCAACGGACTGTCGGCCGGAACAAACGTCGGATGAACGCGCAGGCTGAGCGTCTCGTCGGTCCGCCGGCCGATGGCCAGCAGTTTCAGCACGTACCCGAGTTGCGCCCCGAACAGGATGTCGTGCGGGTTGATGCCCTCGATGCCCTCGACGTAGACGTCGTCGAGGCTGACCTGTGTGCCGAAGGCGAGCGCCGCCAGGATCGCCAACTTGTGGCGTGCGTCCTTGCCGGAGACGTCAAGGGCGGGATCGGCCTCGGCATAGCCCTTGGCCTGGGCCTCGGCCAGGGCGTCGTCGTAGGCCGCTCCTGTCGAGGACATCCGGGTGAGGATGTAGTTGCACGTGCCGTTCAGGATTCCCGTGATGGCCGTCAGGCGGTTGGCGACGAGGCCGTCGCGGATGGCGTGAATGATGGGAATGCCGGCAGCGCACGACGCTTCGAACCCGATGGAGCGTCCGGCCGCCCGCGCGGCTTCGAACAGTTCGGCCCCGCGCTCGGCCAGCGCGGCCTTGTTGGCCGTGACGACGTCCTTGCCGGCGGCCAGGGCGCGCTTCATCAGGTCCACGGCCACGGTCGTGCCGCCCACCGTCTCGACAACGGTCGCGACCTCCGGATCGTTGAAGCAGACGTCGGGGTCGTCGGTCAGGATCTCCCGGGGGACGGCCACGTCACGAGGTCGCTCCATGTCGATGTCACAGACGTGCCTGAGGTCCAGGCGGCAGCCGATGGCCTGGGCCAGGCGCACGCCGTCTTCCAGCAGCAGGCGCACGACGCCTGTGCCGACCGTACCGAAGCCGATAACGGCGACGCCGCTGGTCTTCATCGTCTCCCCTGAAGTGCCCCGGGCAATCGCTCGACGCAGGGGAAGTTACGCGCCGAATCGGTCTTCTTCAAGGGAAAAAGCCCGGCGCTGACTCAGGGTGGCACCGTCGGCCCGATTTGGCCGATGAAACGCCGTAGGAGCGAAGGCGCGAGCGCGTTCAGTAACCGGAAGAAACTCGGAACCCTGTATCCCGGCGGGGGTTAGAATGGGCAGGGAAGGCGAGGTGCGCGCTTCCAGTGCGCCCCAGCCGCCGGTAGGCGATTACACCGTATGGGCATTGTCGAGACGCTGCTCGAGCAGGGCCTGATTCGGCCGGACCAACTGGCTGAAGCCATGGGCCTGCGCAAGAAGGAAGGCGTGCGGCTGGACCGCGCGCTGGTTCGGCTGGGGTACGTCAGCGAGGAATCGTTCCTGCGGCTGATGAGCGAGGAGTTGTCGATTCCGCTGGTGGACCTCTCGGATGCCGAGATCGATATCGAAATCCTCCGCAGCCTGCCGGCGAAACTCATGTACCGCAAGAACCTGGTTCCCGTCAGCCGCACCGACGGTGTCCTGACCGTCGCAACGAGCGATCCGTTTGACCTGTACGCCTTCGACGAACTGCGTCTGATCACCGGCCTGACGATCCAGCCGGCCCTGGCGCCGGAAGAGGATATCCGCAGACTCATCAAGACGCACTACGGCGTCGGCGGCGACACGGTGAACGAGATGGTCAGCGGCGAGGACGTGGAGGTCATCGGCGAGGCTGCCCAGGAAACCGAAGACCTCCTGGAGATGGCCCAGGAAGCGAGCGTCATCAAACTCGTTAACGAGATCTTGCTGGAGGCGCTCAACGAGCGGGCCAGCGACATCCACATCGAGCCGTACGAGCACGACCTCATGGTGCGGTACCGGGTTGACGGGGTTCTGCACGAGGCGTCGCTGCCGCCGCAGATCGGGCGGTTCCAGGCCGCTATCATCAGCCGCATCAAGATCCTGGCGAGCCTGAACATTGCCGAGAAACGCCTGCCGCAGGACGGACGCATCAAGTTCCAGGTGGGCAACCGCCAGATCGACGTCCGCGTCAGCGTCATTCCGATGCTCTTCGGCGAAGGCATCGTCATGCGCCTGCTCGACACCTCGACCGTTCTGTTCACGCTGCCCGAGTTGGGCATGGTCGAGGACACGTTCGCCACGTTCCGCGAGATCATCGCTCGGCCACACGGCATCCTTCTGGTGACGGGCCCCACGGGGTGCGGCAAGACGACGACGCTTTACGCGGCGCTGCAGGCCATGGTCAGCCCGAAACTGAAACTCGTGACAATCGAGGACCCGGTGGAATATCACCTGGACGGCGTGAACCAGATCCAGGTGTCCACGAAAACGGGGCTGACGTTCGCGCGCGCCCTTCGGGCGGTGCTGCGTCACGACCCGGACTCGGTGATGATCGGCGAGATCCGCGACATCGAGACGGCCGAAGCCGCCATCCAGGCGTCGCTCACCGGCCACCTGGTGCTATCGACGTTGCACACGAACGATGCCTCGTCGGCTGCCACGCGGCTGCTCGACATGGGGGTGGAACCGTTCCTGGTGACGAGCACGCTGGCGGGCGCCATGGCGCAGCGTCTCGTGCGCACCACCTGTTTGCATTGCAAAGAGGAGTACGATCCCGATCCCGACAGCCTGCCGCCTGACTTCAAACTGGAACCCGGCCAGAGGCTGTGGCGCGGCACGGGTTGCCGCAAGTGCCGCGACACGGGCTTCCGCGGTCGGACGGGCCTGTTCGAGTTGATGGTGGCCTGCGAGCCGATCCGCGAGAAGATCATGGACCGGGCCTCGTCCGGAAGCATCATGACCGTGGCCGTCAAGAACGGGCTGCGGCTGCTGCGAGAAGACGGGTGGATGAAGGTTCGAGCGGGCATCACGACGCCCGAAGAAGTCATGCGGTCAACGAAGGCCTGACCGGGCCGACGCTGTCGCGGGGAGAGCGAGGTTCCGTGGCGACGTACCAATACCTGGCCAGAACGTCAGGCGGTGACGAGGTGACCGGTCTGATCCAGGCCGAAACCGAAGCGGCCGCCGTCCGCGCGTTGGACGAGCGGCAGTTGTTCCCGGTGCGCGTGATGTCGCACGAGCGAACCGAGAAGGGGTTCCGGTCCGGGCGCGTGCGGGCTCGCGACTTATCCGTCCTGTACGGGCAACTGTCGGACCTGCTTGGCGCCGACGTGCCGGCGCTGCGGGCGCTCGAGATTCTGTCGCGGTCCACCATCAATCGACGCCTGGCCGGGCACGTCAACCGGATCCGTGAGGACGTGGCCGCCGGGAAATCGCTCGCCGAGGCGATGACGGCATTTCCCGGCGTGTTCAAAACCCTGCACGTGGCGATGGTCCGGGCCGGCGAGCGGGCCGGGTTTCTGGAGACGGTGCTGGCAAACCTGTCGCAGTTCCTCGATCGGCAGGACGAGTTGCGGAACAAGGTTCGCGGGGCGCTGGTGTATCCGTTGTTGGTGTTGACGGTGGGCATGACCGTGGGGATCATCGTCCTGGTCGCGATTGTGCCGCAGTTCCGTGACCTGTTCGAGGACATCCCGGTTCCGTGGACGACGCGGGTGCTGTTTGCGATCAGCGGCTCGTTTCAGATGGTCTGGCCGCTGCTCCTGCTGGGTGGCGTCGTGGCGGTTGTCGGCGTCTGGAGTTTCATGGTGAGCGAGCGTGGCCAACGTCTGTGGGACGGGTGGCGGTTGAGGATTCCAGTAATCGGCGGGGTCACGCGGCTGGTGGCGATCACGCGCTTTTGCCGCATCCTTGGCATGATGTTGGCCAACGGCGTGCCGCTGCTCGAATCGCTCGCCATCTCGAAGGACGCGACCGGGTCGATGGCACTGGCCGATAGCATCGCGCAGGCGACCGAGAACGTGCGAGCCGGCGCGACGCTGGCCGAGCCGCTTCGCTCAAGCGGGTTCTTCCCGGCCGAGATCCTCGAAATGATCGCGGTGGCCGAGGAGTCGAACCAGATGGAGAAGACGCTCCAGCAGATTGCCGACACGGTGGAGCGGCGCACCAGCCGACAGGTGGACCTTGGCGTCCGCCTGATCGAACCGCTCATCCTGGTCGCTCTGGCCGGGGGCATCGCGGTGTTCGCGGCGGCGCTCATCTACCCGATCTTCAGCATGGCGGGATCCATCGGACGCTAGACGAATACGGAACCGGCCGCTCGGCGGGGCGGCCGGAATGAACGCACGGCACGGAGGCCGTGGCACAGACAAGAAGGAGCACAATGATGCAGCGACGTACGAAAGCCAGGCGCGGCTTTACCCTGATCGAGATCCTCCTGGTGTTGGCCATCATCCTGATGCTGGCCGGCGTCACCATTGTCTCGATCGTCGGCACGCGGGAAGGCGCCAGGATCGACACGACGAAGGCCATGCTGTCCAGCATCGAGACGGCCATCGAGACCTACAACATGCACATCGGCCACTATCCCAGCGAGGAGGAGGGCAACCTGGAGGCGCTGCGCGTCAAGCCGACGTTCGAGAGCGAGCAGATCGGCGAGATGTGGCGCGGGCCCTACCTCAAGAAGGAGCCGCGCGACGCCTGGGGGAACACGTTCAACTACGAACTGAACGTGGCCGGCACCGGCGAGACCCAGGCGCAGCCCTTCCGCCTGTGGTCAAACGGACCCGACGGGACGGACGGGACGGAAGATGACGTCAACAACTGGGCCGAAGACGACGCCGGGCCGTAGCGGCGTCGAACGGCGACAGGCGACGGATCAGGCGGCGGAGCCCCCGCAAACGCGCAGGGGCTTCACGCTTCTGGAAGTCGTCCTGGCCCTGGTCATCCTCGTTCTCATGGCGGGTATCGTGGCCGTCAACTTCCCGGCGCTGGCGGGCAGCCACTCGCTCGAAGAAGCCTCGCTTCGGATGGAGACGGCGCTGCGCATGGCCCGGGCCGATGCCGCCAACAAGGGTCTGCGACTGCGGCTCCAGTTTGACCAGGAGGAGGGCCGGGCGACGGTCCTGTGGGAGCCCGAACCGTTGACGGGCCCGGGGGAGTTCGTCGAGTACACCACGTGCACGTGGCGGAAGTCCCTGGACATCGAGGGCATCGTGGTCGAGCGGTGCGAGTTTGTCGGCGCCAGCGCCTACCGTAACTTCGAAGACGCGACCGTGGCCGGCGGCTACGCGAGCGACCCCGATCAGACCGCCGTGACGTTTGAGCCGGATGGGTCCAGCGACTCGGTCATCATCGAACTCGTCGCCGTCGAGATGCCCGAGGGGCCGCGGGCCAGGGTCGAACTCGACGGCCTGACCGGCGCCGTGAGGCGGCGCGTCCTGACGCTTGAGGAACTGGAAGAGTTGGGGGCCTACTGATGCGGACAGGCTCCACGACGACGCGGTCCGACGTACGTCTTGCGCGGTGGTTCTCCGCAACCACCGCGATTGCGACGCGACTGTCGCGGCGGGTGCCCAGACCCGCCGCGCGTTTGCCGCACGCGCCACAGCGCCGCGCCGGCGTCGCCCTGCTGGAGGTCGTTCTCGGCTTGGCGCTGTTCTTCGGGGTGGCGGTGGCGATCCTCGCCGGCCTGAGCGCGTGCGTGCGTTCGGCGCGCGACCTGCGGCTCCAGGCCCGGGCGGCCGACCTGGCGATCACCCTGCTTTCGGAGATGCAGTTGGGCGCCGTCGAGATCGAGGACGCGGGCCCGATGGGTTACGAGGATGAAGCGCTCGAGGACTGGTCGTGGGAGGTCACGGTCACCCCCATCGTGGGAAACCTGACGGAACTGGAACTGACGCGCGTCGAGATCGTCATTCGCAACACGCCCCACGACTACACGCACCGGCTTTATCACTTGCTGAGCGAGAGCCCCGTGGAAACCGAAATGGCTTTCGGAGACCAGATGTGAGGCAGCGCACCGCAACCCGAGGCTTCACGCTGTTCGAGGTCGTGCTGGCGGTCTCGCTCACGCTGGTGCTGATGGTGGCAATGCTGACGTTCTATCGGCAGGTGGCCGACGTGCGTGCGGCCGTGATGGAGGAGGCGGAACTCATCGGCGCCGAGCGCGCGGTCATGGACCTGATTACCGAGCAACTGCGCGGGGCCTTCGTCTTCCGGTTCCTCGGCCAGGGATTGGATGGCGGGCTGACGCAGGCGAGGTTCCCCACCGTCACGCTGCCGAGCCGGAGGGTCTGGCTCGTTCAGGGAATCACGGAGACTGAGGAGATTCCCCCCGAGCGCGACCTTGAAATCGTGGCCTACCGCGTGCGCTACGTCGAAGACGAGTACGGCGACATGGTGGCAGCCGGCCTGGAGCGGACGTGCCAGAAGGTCCTGACGCCGCGCGTGGCCGAGGAGGCCCTGGACGGTGAGGAAGGCGAAATCCAGGCGACGCTGCTGACGCCCCACATCAAGTTCATCCGGTTCCAGTATTGGGACGGCAGCGCGTGGCTCGAGAGTTGGAGCGGCGGCGACCTGCCCCAGGCCGTCGAGATCGTCCTGGGGGCCCAGCCGCTGCCCGAAGAATTCGAGGACCCGTTCGAGTATCCGTACCCGACGTTTCGCCGGGTGGTTTTCGTGCCCGCGGCTGCCAAGGGCCGGAGCGGGCCCATGATCCGCGGGCTTGGCGGGATGGGTGGCTTATGAAACGCCGAGGCATGGTCCTGGTGGCGGTCCTGATCGTGGCGGTGCTGCTGACGGTCATTGCGGCCGGGGTCATGTTCCGCATGCGGGCCGAGGTAGCGGCCTCAGCCGGACAGCGGCGCGGCGAACAGGCTTACGAGTCGGCCATCAGCGGGCTTCACTACGCCATGGCCGTCCTTCAAGGTTCGGCCGGCGAGATGGACGTCTGGCACGACAACCCCGACATCTTCCAGAACCAGGTGGTAGCCGACGACGGCTCAAGTATCTGGTACTTCACCATCTATGCCGACGACCCCGCGTCGCGCGACACCCTGCGCTACGGCGTGACCGACGAGGCCGGCAAACTCAACATCAACACCGCGACGGAAGAGGCCTGGCTCGCCTTCGAAAACCTGACCAGCGAACAGGTCGATTGTCTGCTCGATTATCTCGACGCCGACAGCGAACCCCGTTCCGAGGGCGCCGAACAGGAGTACTACGACGGCCTGGCCAGCCCGTACATCATTCCGAACGGGCCGCTCGCGACCGTCGAGGAACTGTTCCTCGTCAAGGGCTTTACGGCGGCCGAGGTGTACGGCGAAGACGCCAACTTCAACGGCATCCTCGACCCGAACGAAGACGACGGCGACAGCTGCTTCCCCCCCGACGACCGCGACGGCGAACTCGCCCCGGGCCTGCGGGCCCTGGCCACCGTCTTCTCCTCCGAACGGGACGTGGACCGCGAGGGCCGTCCGCGCATCGACATCAACCGCGGCTCACTGCCGGACGAATTGGACCTCCCGGACGAGACACGCCGCTTCATCGAAGTGTATCGGGCCGACGGCAATACGTTCAAGCACCCAAGCGAACTGCTCGAGATGCGATATGAGTCCAAACGGGGAGGCAGGGATTCCCGCGGCCGGCCGGGCGGTTCCTCGACAGAATCGGGGGTCGGTGCCGACGAACTGCCGATCGTGATGGACCGGCTGACGGCCGGGTCGGGACGCGGTCGCAGGCAAACCGCCGGGCTGGTGAACATCAACACCGCCCGCGCCGAGGTCCTGGCGGCGGTGCCGGGGCTCGACGCGAACCTGGCCCAGGAAATCGTGGATGTTCGCGGCGGGCTTGACGCCGATACCAAAGCCACCGTAGCATGGCTCTATACGCAGAACCTGCTCGATGCAGAGGAGTTTAAGACGGTGGCGCCGTACGTGACGGCCCGAGGGTATCAGTTCTCGGTCCGGTGCGTCGGGTTCGGCGTGCCGTGCGGCCGATATCGTGTGCTGGAAGCCGTTTTGGACTTGGCCGGGCAGACGCCGCGGATCGCTTATCTGCGGGACATCACCCGGCTGGGAATGCCGTTTGCGCTCGACCCGGAACTTATGGAACGGACAAGGTGACCATGACATCACTCTCGGAGAAGGTCAAAGGGCTGTCGCGCCGCAGGAAAGTCGGCCGGTTCTGTGCCCTCGATTTCGACGTCCGGCACCTGCGGATTGTTGAGGCCGAATTGTCCGGCGGTCGCACGCGCATCCGCAGGGCCGTGGTGGCCGACATGCCGGAGGGCCTCGATCTGACCGACGCCTCCGCCTTGGGCGAATTCGTCGGACGCACGCTCGGCCAGATGCACCTGGCGGGCACGGCCGTCCTCATGAATGTCCCGCGAAGCCAAGCCGTCCTTAAGCCGCTTGTTCTTCCGCCGGTCTCGGGGCCGGCCGAACTCGCAAACATGGTAGGCTTCCAGGCCGAGAAGGAACTGACGTTCCGGCCCGAAGAGGCCGTCATCGACTTTGCGATCGAGAGCCACTACGGCGCCGAGCCCGCTCCCGAGGACGAGCCGCAGGGCGAGCACGTGCTCGTCGCTGCCGTCCAGCGGCCGGTTCTCGAGTACTACCAGCAGATTGCCGAGGCCGCGGGCGTCAGACTGCTCCGGCTGGGTCTGCGGCCGTATGCCAACATGCGGTGCGTCGAAGCGTACGGCGGCTCGCAGCCCGGCCGCGTGGCCCTGGTGCACATCGCGGCCGATGAGACCGAGATCGACGTCATGCAGGAGGGCGGACTGACCTTCAGCCGCTCGGCCGTCATCGACGTCCTTCCCCCACCCTCCGGCGATGAGCCGATCAGCGGCGAGGCCGTCGTCACCGTCGTCCAGGAAGTCGGGCGGAGCCTCCAAAGTTACATGGGGGTAGCGCGCGGCCAAGGGATCGAGAGCGTCGTGCTGGCCGGCGGCACGGGAATCGAGGCGCAGGTCGCCGAGTCGCTCGCCACGCGACTGGGCGTGCCTTGTGAGGTGCTGGACCTGTCGTCGGCGCTCGACCTGCGGGAAGCGGCGGCCGACGCGTCGGCCTTCATCTCGGCCCTTGGACTGGCTGTCGGGCAAGGCGACGCCGACGCGCCGCCTTTCGATTTCCTCAATCCCAAACGCCCGCCCGTCGAACGTGACCTGACGAAGATGTTCACCGTGGCAGGCGTGGCGGCGGTAGTTCTCGTGGTCGTGGCGGCCTTTGCCGGCGCGGGCCTGCACTGGTACAACGCGGCCTCGCAGGTCAGCAGCCTGACCGGCCAGTTGGGCGAGTTGAAGAAAGAGAACAAGAAAGTCGCCGCCCTCAAGCAGCGCATCGAGACCATCGAAGAATGGGTCGCGAGAGGGCGCGATTGGCTCGACCAGTGGGCGTATCTGACGGGCGTGTTCCCCTCGTGCAACGAGGCCTACGTTGCGAGTCTGAGCACCAACCCGGACGCGTCGCTCAAGGTGAACGTCAGGGCCAAGAGCAACGAGGCCATCAACAGCCTCGGCGACCGCCTGGGCCAGGCGGGTTACGACTTCAAGCCCGGCCAGATCACGACCACCAAGGACCGCTACGGCTACGATTACACGACGGCCGTCAAGGTCATGATCAAGCCGGACATGCAGGTTGCGCTGGCCGATCTGTCGCCGCCGCCGCGTCCCGACGATGACGTGTCGGCCGAGCAGTTCGGCCGGTCGCCCGGTTCACGGCCGCAGGGTGGCCCGCCGCCGGGGCGTCCGGAACAGGCCGGCCCCCGGCCCACGGAGTCGCGTCCGCCGTCCGATGAGCGCCCGCCGTCCGATGAGCGCCCGCGGTCCGATGAGGGCCAGCTCACCTACGACGAATGGAAGAGACTGGTCGCCGAACACCAGAACCGGCGCCCGCCGAAGGACGCCGGCGACGAGGCTGCCAGGGAATGGTATGGGCGGTACAAGGAACTGATGAAACGCCGGCCGTCGTCCAAGTCTTCTCACCCGGCCGAGACGCGCTATCCCAACGGCCGCTTCGAAGGCCGCCCGCCGTCAAGGTAGGGTCATGAACAAGCGGGAGAAAATCCTGGCCGCCGCCGCCGGCCTGATCGGCGTCGGTTTCGTCACGTACATGGCGATCAACCGCGTCTTTCTCATGCCCGCGGCGCAGCAGTTTAACCAGGCCAGGGAACTGGTCATCCAGATTGAGAAGGCCCGGGCCGAGAAGGCCAGGGAAGCCTCCTACAAGACACGCCTCGCAGAACTGGCCGCCAGGACGTACGGGACCGACGAACTGAAAGTCAGCGAGAGTATCCGCACCAAGATCACCGGCGTCCTTGCGGCAAGCGGCCTGAGTGCCGAACGCCTCACCCTCAAGCCCATTACCGGCGCGCGGGTGCCCGGCGTCTACAAGGAGGTCGGCTGGATGGTGCAGGTGGCGGGCGGCCTGGAGAAAATCATCAACTTCCTCTACCTGATGACCAAGGAGCCACACCTCCACCGGCTCGACAACCTGGTCATCTCGCCGATCCAGGGCCGGTCCGACGTGGACCTGCAAGTCAAGTACGCGACGCTCGTCCTCCAGCCGCCCGACGGCCAGACCCTGGCTACGGGAAAGGTCACGACCGAGACCGACCCGGCCGCCCTGGAGAGCCCCGACCGCAAGCAATACCAGGTCATTGCCACGCGGGATCTGTTCCGGCCGTACATCGCGGCCCGCCGGCCCGAGCCCACGCGGCCGACGCCGCAACCGAGCGCCCCGTCGGCGCCCCGCCCGCCCGAAGTGCCGAGAGGACGGTACAAGTTGGTCGGCCTGCCCACATGGGGAGGCAAGACCGACATCCTCATTCGCGACTCCAGCAGCGGCAACGTTGCCAGTTACAAGCCGGGCGACGACCTGGCCGGCGGCACCATCGTTATGGTCGATTACCGGCCGCTGCCCATGCCGAGCAGGCCCGAGATCCTCTCGAGCAGCCGCATCGTGCTTCGAGTTGGCGCCGAGTACTACGCCGTGGAACTCGGACGGTATTTGTCGGAGAAGCACACGCTGGAGACCGAGCACTTGCCGCCCGGCCTCCCGCAAGTGAAGCAGGAACCGCCACCACCCGGAACGCCCTCGACAGAGGGCGAGACGCAATAGGCCTGCCGGGCCCCGCGGCCCGGGGCCCGGACGGTCCCAAGGAGATGTCCATGCGAATCGCCGACCTGATTCCCAAACGCCTCGCGCTAGCCCTGGCGTGTCTGCCGATCGTTCTGTCGGCGGGCGCGCGCGCGGCTGACGTGCCCCCTGCGGTCAAGGAGGCGGCGCCTGCGCCGGCCCCGGAGGCCGCGAAGCCCGCCGAGGAGCCCAGGCCGACCCCCGCTGCGCCTGCCGAGGCTGCGCCCAAGCCGGCGCCCAATGCCGAGGCTGCGCCCAAGCCGGCGCCCAATGCCGAGGCTGCGCCTAAGCCGGCGCCCAATGCCGAGGCTGCGCCTAAGCCGGCGCCCAATGCCGAGGCTGCGCCTAAGCCGGCGCCCAAAGCCACGGATGGACCGGCGGCCAAGCCGGAGATCCGCTTCCAGTTCGATGGCATTCCATACGACGACGTCATCCGCCGGTTCGCCCAGATGGCAGGCAAACCGGTCCTCGGCGAGTACCACATCGAGGGCACGTTGACGTTCTTCGACCCGAAGCCGTACACGTTCGACGAGGCGTTCGATACGCTCAATCTCCTCCTGGCAATGCGCGGCTACACGATGGTTGCCACGCCGCGCTTCGTGCGCGTCGTTGCCATGAAGGAGGCGACCAAGGCGCCGCTCCGGATCGTCAAGGGGTGGGAGGAGGCCGAGCAACTGCGGCCCGGCGAACTCGCGACAATGATGCTGCCCCTGAAGTTCATGAGCGCCGAGGACGCGGTCCGCGTCCTGATGCCGGTCGTCTCGACGTACGGCAGTGTGGCGCCGCTGGGAACCGGGCGCGGCATCATCATCACCGACCGCCTCGAAAACATGCAACGCATCCGCGTCATTCTCGACGAGTTGGACACCGGCACGCTCTCGTCCGAAAGCGTCTTGAAGACCTACAAACTCAAGCATGCCTCAGCCACCGATATTGCGACCATCGTCAACGGTCTGTTCCCGGCCTCCCGCTCGGCCTCCGAGCCGAAGTACATCCGCGACAGGGAAGGACGGTACACCCGAAACCCGGATTACGGGCAGTCGGAGAAGGCCTCGGACATGGGCGTCAAGGCAACGGCCGACCAGAGGACCAACACGCTGTTCCTTGCCGGTTCGGGCGAAAAGATCGCCTTGGCCGAACAGATCATTGAGCAACTCGACGCCATCGAGCCGGGGGCCACGGGCGACATGCGCGTCTTCGACCTGAAGAACGCCCGGGCCGAGGACCTCGCCAACACGATCAAGCAACTCCTGCCGCAGCAGCCGTCGCACTCGAGTTCCAGCCACAGTTCCTCATCACGTTCGCAGGGCATGGATGCCCGCGTCGTGGCCGATGTGAATACGAACCGCCTCATCGTCACGGCGCCGCTCGACCAGATGACCCGCATCGAGGAACTCATCCGCACGCTCGACCAGGCGAGCGAGGAGGTCGGTGGCATGCGGGTCTTCAAACTCAAGGTGGCCGACGCGCAGCAACTGGAACGTGTCATCCAGGGCGCCATCACACGATCCTCCGGCGACCCGCGCAGCG
>Ga0307379_10003181_pt1 | contig 23949 bp, 26 predicted proteins | sample UN2MG_FD_202237 | JGI IMG/M metagenome (GOLD analysis project Ga0307379, IMG submission 202237) | Soil microbial communities from Risofladan, Vaasa, Finland - UN-2 | ecosystem: Environmental > Terrestrial > Soil > Coastal area > Acid sulfate soil | place: Finland: Risofladan, Vaasa | collected...
CTGAAAATTGTCGAGGACTTGGGCCTCGCAAGTATATCGGGATTCAGCCTTCTGGTAGCGATATTCGTCGGGACGACTCTGGTGCACAAGGAGATCGACAAGAGAAGTGTTTACACGATCGTCTCCAAGCCAATCCAACGCTACCAATTCATAATCGGCAAGTACGCAGGGCTGAACCTGACGATCTTGGTCAACATGGTCGTTATGGGGGTGTTTTTCTACGTATCGGTTCGACTAATGCATGGGACTTGGTCTAGCCAGTTCGATATGGCGATTGTTCTGATGTATGTGGAGGTGATGGTCGTTACGGGGCTTGCGCTTTTGTTCTCGACCTTTGCGTCGCCGACGCTTAGCGCTATATTCACGTTCCTTTCCTACATAGCGGGTCATCTCTCGAACGATATGATGTTTTTTGGCGATAGGTCTCAGAATGTATTTGTGAGCATAACAAGCACCGCTCTATACTACGTCCTGCCTAACTTGTCGAAGTTCAACGTCAAGAACGAGGTCGTTCACGGGCTGCTCATACCCACCAGCTTCTACATTTACTCAATCTTGTATGGTTTGCTTTATTGTGCTATGCTTGTTATTGTCTCATCCTTCATTTTTGAGCGTAAGAATCTCAAGTGAAAGGCGCTTGTGTGCTTAGAGGGACAGGGCCCATAGCTCAACGGCAGAGCCCCCGGCTCATAACCGGTAGGTTCCTGGTTCGAGTCCAGGTGGGCCCACCAGCTATTCTTGGCCCAAGTCTGCGCCTCATTCGGTCTGAGTCGCCGAAGAACCAAGCCCCCCCAACGGCAAGTGTTTTCTTATGCCTTCCACAGATTAAGTAGGAGGTCGATTGGTGCCACCAAGGAATCAGGCTTCCGAGCTTGCGTTGCTCGTGAAGCTGCAGGACATCCAAGCGCAAAAGAGGAACATAGAGGAGTTGCTGAACGCCATCCCGCAAGAGATTGATCTCATTCAAGCCGAAACTGACCGATACGAGGAGGAGATCGAGCAGACCGTGAAGCTGGAGCAGAGCCTCGAATCGCAGCGAAGAAGCTACGAAAACGAGATAAACGACAGAGACCAGAAGCTCACGCAGTATCAAACACAGCTTCTGACTGTGCGGACGAACATCGAATACGCGGCGATGTTGAGACAGATTGATAGTCTCAAGCGGATGAATGAGGAGATCGGGGAGCAGATATTCCATGTAGAGGAAGAGATGGAGCAACTGCGGGAGCGACAGGCAGAAAAAGAGGAGGCCCATAGGCGAGTAAAGACCGAGAATGACAACAGAATAGGCGAGCGGGCCCAAGAGCTGGAGAAGATCGAGAAGCAGCTTAAAACGATCACCGCTCGCGCCAAGAGGTTAAGGGCCAGGATTTCGTCTGGGCTGTTTGCCAGGTTTCAAAAAATAGCAGAGGCGAGGGACGGTGTTGCGGTAGTGGCAGCGACGGGCGGAATATGTCAGGGTTGCTACACAAGGATTCGCCCGCAGGTCTTTGATGAGATAAGGCGTGGGGACACGATTGTGCAGTGCGAAAGCTGCTCGAGGATATTGTATTACAATGCAAAACAGGACGCCAAGAAGTCCCGATAGGCGCCAGGGTTGATGACTCTCGCTGAAAGCCCTCCTGGCCACGGGCCGGCCCACATATATGTAGATGGTGGTTCTCACGACAACCCCGGGCCATCGGCAATTGCATTCTTGATAAAATCGTCCGATGAGAAAACCACGATCGCCAAGAAGGCCAAATACATCGGCCGTGCGACCAACAACATCGCAGAATACACTGCCGTCCTTGAGGCGCTGTCGCGGGCACACGAGCTCGGCATAAGGACCATCTTGGTTCGCTCCGACTCTGATCTTGTCGTTAAGCAGTTGAGCGGCCGTTATAGGGTGAAGAACCCGAAGCTCAGAGACCTTTACCTGACCTGTAAACAAAAGATCGAGGAGTTTGACAAGTTCCGTATCGAGCACATTCCGCGGGACAGAAACAAAGAGGCTGACAAGATGGTGCAAGGCGTCATCAAGGCTCGACTAAAGAAGGTTTCGGCCGCCCCCAAGAGTGGCTTCAAGCCGGATGGAATCATCTACGTGGCGGGTGGCTCCAAGGGAGTTTTCGGGCACGCTGCTGCCGCCTTTGTCATAGTAACTCCCGACAACAAGGTCCTTGCGATAAGCTCAAGATACGTCGGTGCAAGATCGCCCAATATCGCCGAGTATGCGGCCATTTACCTCGCGGCCAAGAAGGCTCGGTCGCTCGGACTTGCGAAGCTGCTCATCCGGTCGAACAACGACCTCGTCGTCAAGCAGCTGGCTGGCCAGTTCGCTGTGAAGAGCGAGAGCCTCAAGAAACCGTACTCGGAGTGCATCAAAGCTCTTGAGAGTTTTGGGAAGTTTGCGATGCAGACCATCTCGCGCGACTCAAACAAGGTGGCTCGCAGGATGGTGTCAGAGACGATAAAGGATTATATGAGAGAGGAGAAAGAGAGGAAAGAGCCCGCTAAGTCTGAAGGGAACGATCAGCCTGAGGCTCGCGACCAATGACACGTTGGTCTTGGCAAGGTAGCAGGGGAGGAAGCCGCCTATTTGCGGCGCTTGCAGGGCTTGATCGAAGGGGTCCTCGACCGTGGTCTGTGCCTTCGATGCCGCTTGACAACGACAGTTGGAGCGTGCGATGAGCGCTGAACCTTCACAAATCGAGAAGATCGGGCGCGTGGTGTCTGCTATCGAAGCAGGCAAGGCGCCATCAGTCCTTTTCCTTTACGGTGAGGAGGAGTTCCTAATTACCGAGGCGAGAGAGCGAATTACGGAAGCACTCAAACGCCGGCTGGGCGAGGCGGCGGAGCTCGTCGAGGTGCCGGGCGGCGTGGAGGACCTGAGGGCGATCCTGAGCGAGCTTCTGAGCAGCTCCTTGTTCTCATCGAACAAAGTCGTCTTGGTGCGTGACTTTACTGCTGTGGCCGGGAAGGGCGCCTCAAAGAAAAAGGAGGTCTTGGACTTTGCCGGCAGGCTTGGGGCTGGCCTGCCCAAAGGGAAGTTCTGTGTGCTCTCGGTCTGCGAGTCGGGCACGCCTGTCGCTGCCTTCGCCAAAAGCCTCAAGAACGCCGTTGTTTTGAATTTCCCCAAGATCAAGAGCTTCCCCGGGATGCAAGTTCAGCGCGACCCGCTTTTTGCCTTTGTGGGGGAGTTCTTAACCCGAAGCGGCAAGACCATAACCTCGGATGCCTTCCTTGCGCTTAAGGACAGCGTCGGGACAGACCTAAGAACGATATGCAGCGAGCTTGAGAAGCTGTGTCTTTTCGTGGGCGAGAAGAACAGAATAGACGCTAAGGATGTCGATGCCATTGTCTCCGCCGCTAGGCAGCGCGCGTCGTTCGAGCTGGCAGATGCGGTCGCTAGAAAGAACGTTGGCCAGGCCTTCGAGACCCTGGCCAATCTGCTTCGGGAGAACACGCCGCCTCTGTTCATCGTTCAGAGCCTGGCCAGCCAGTTTCGGTATCTCTTGCAGGCAAGGGTCCTGCTCTCGCGGCACCTGGACGAGGCCCAAGTGTCGGCCATGAGCTTCTTTAGGTTCCGTGATGGGATGATGAAAGAGCTGGTTGGGCTTGTGCCCATGTTCGGGTCGGGGCCCACAAACCTCCTGACAAGAAACCCGTTCGTGATACACAAGTCGCTTCAGATGGCGACCAAGTTCAGCCACAAGGAGCTCGCTGCGGCGCTGGTCAAGGTCTCCGAGACAGATGCGGCAATAAAGCGGAGCCTCGCCCCGGCCAGCCAGCTTGTGCGCAGCCTAGTGCTCGACCTTGCTGCGCCCTCCTCGTGATTGACCAAACAAGGACATAGCAGTCCGGTAGGGGCGCTTCACGAGCCGCTCGACCTCAGTGCCACAACATATTGTGGGCGATTCGTGAATCGCCCCTACAAAAAACACGCCTGGCCCCTTTATGGGACAGCCTCTTCAATCGAGGGGCAGCCGGATGTGAGATTGCCTCTCGCATCAGCATCGCCTCGGCGTATAATCCCGCCCATGTTTGAGATGCGGTTCAATCCAATAGCGGGCGAGTGGGTGGTCGTGGCGGCTGAGAGAATGAAACGACCCGTCTTTCCGAGCGACTCCTGTCCCTTTTGCCCCGGCGTAGGGCAAACCCCTCGAGACTACGACGTGTTCGTGTATCAGAACGACTACCCGTCGATGTCTCTGACCTCGCCTTCCGACCCCTGGGCCGGCCCCTCCGGACCGTCAACCGATGACGCACCCAGCCTCTACGTCAGCATGCCCTCCCACGGCGCGTGCGAGGTGATTCTCTACAGCCCCATTCACGACGCAAACATCTACGACCTGCCCGACTGGCATGTGGAGAAACTCGTCCGGTGCTGGCAAGACCGCACGAAGGAGCTCGGCTCTCGAAAAGCCATTAGGTATGTCTTCATCTTCGAGAACCGCGGTGAGGCCGTTGGAGTTACTATTCACCATCCGCACGGCCAGATTTATGCCTTCCCGTTCGTGCCCGCTAAGATCAAGCAGGAAATCGCGTCATGCCGTCGCTACTTCGCGGCTCGGTCCCGCTGCCTTCTGTGCGACATGGTTCGGGAGGAGCTGCGCAATCGTAAACGCATCGTGGCCGAGAACGACCACTTCATCTGCATCGTTCCCTACTTCGCACGGTTCCCGTTCGAGGCGCACGTAATAGCTCGCCGGCACTTGAGCTCCATAGTCGATTTAGATGAGGCTGAGCGGAGGGCGTTCGGCGAGATGCTTCAGAATCTGGTCCGAGGGTTAGATAACCTGTTCGGTTTCAGGACAGCATACATCATGGCCTTCCACCAAGCGCCCACGGACGGCGGCGACTACTCCGCCTATCACTTCCACGTTGAGTTCTATCCTGCCCACGCCGACAGCAAAACGCGTAAACATCTCTCTGGGACAGAGATCGGCATAGACGTATTCGTCAATCCGTCCGATGTCGAGGCGAACGCGGCGCAGCTTAGGCAAGCTATTAACCAGTCGTAGATTGGAGCCGATAAGTTACAGCTCGTTCACAGTCCTACGCCCTGACCTTGCGAAAGACCATCGCGAGCATCAAGGCGAGAAACTGAACGAGCACTATGGTCGCTCCGGAGGGTATCTCGAGCCGATACGAGGCGTAGAGGCCGATGAGCGATGACGCGGTTCCGACAACGGCGGAGATGACGAGCATTTTCTTGTAGTTGACTTGCAGGACCTTCGCCGTTGCGCCGGGGATCACCAGAAATGCCGAGACGAGTATGATGCCGACTACCTTGATCGAGATGACGATAGCAAGTGCGATGAGTATCAGCAGTAGGTAGTGAAGAAAGGTTGTGGGCAGCCCGCTGACAGTGGCCAGTCGCTCGTCGAAACAGAAGAAGAATATCTCCTTGAAGAAGGCGATGACGACGACGAGCACGAGGACTGCCAGGACGGAGATGACAATGATGTCGCCTGAACTGACGCCCAGGATGTTCCCAAACAGGTAGCTAAAGACCTCTCCGGTGTATCTTTTCCTGAGCGCGATGAAGATGACGCCCATGGCCATCGAGACCGCGAAGAATATCCCTATCGCTGAATCGGCGGAGATGCGCCTGCCACGACTTGCCCAACCGATGAGGACAGCGACCACGAGGCAGAATACAAGAGTTACGGCATCCACTTTGACGTCAGCAGCAGCGCTTTCCTCGAACAGAAACAGCCCGAGTGCGAGTCCCCCGAACGCCGAGTGCGAGATGCCCTGGCCTATAAAGGCAAGCCGCTTGAGCACCACATACACAGAGAGGACCGAGCACGTGAACCCGACGATCAGCCCGGCCAGGAAGGCGTGTCGCATGAACTCAAACGTCCTGAGCGATTCAACGAAGGAGATGTCGGCGCCCACGAGCGCTATCCCCAGACTTTGAGCTGAACGATCGAAAAAAGCATCAAGCTCGGCAAGGCGCTTGATTGGGCGAAACCCGCAGCTTTGCGGCTTCTGTAAATCATTTCTTCTCCCTGTGGAACTCGTTTATGTGCCTCAAATGCTCCTTTAGATAGGCATCGAGCTCGCAGACGCCAGCCGCCTCAAGGACTTTCTCGTTGACGAGTTCCGACTTGGAATGCCAGTGCATCGTGTGGAAGAGGCATGTGATCTCATCAACGTGGTCAGCGACCTGGGCGATGTCATGTGAGACGATCACGATCGCCATGCCGAGATCGCGATTGAGTTGGGACACTTGCTCGTAGAAGAGCGCGAGGCCGTCCGTGTCGATGCCGACTGTCGGCTCGTCGAGTATCAATAGCTCCGGCGAGGGCATAAGCGCCCTTGCGATGAACGTCCGCTGCTGCTGGCCGTAGGAGAGCTTGCCGATCTGCTTTCTCGCAAGGCTAGCGATCCCGAAGCGTGCCATCAGCTTTTGTGCCCGCTCCTTCTTGGACTTGCTGACCCTGCGCAGAAGCCCAGTCTCGAAATAAGAGCCCATCAGGACAACGTCAAGGGCGGACGCTGGGAACGACGGGTCAAAATGCGCCTTCTGCGGCACGTAGCCGATCTTAGCGCGCAGCCGCCCAAGCTTGGGCGCCGGCCGCCCGAACACGAGCACGGAGCCTGAATTAGGCACTAGCTCGCCCAGCAAGAGCTTCAGAAAGGTCGTCTTGCCGCCACCGTTCGGCCCGATCAACGCCAGAAAAACGCCTCGTTTTTGCTCAAAAGTGATGCCGTATAAGGTTGGCTCGAGCTCGGCCGCATACGAGAAACTCATGTCTCTTACCTGAATCAGCGGCGTGGTATCAGCGCCGAACTTCTCGCCCTTCATCCCTCATCCTTCATCCTTCCGCCTTCATCCTTCCGCCTTCCCACAGCGGTTACCTCAGACTCCTGAGCAACGTGTTCAAATCGAACTCCATCAACGACAGATATGTGCTCCGAGACGCCACTGTCAAGTCGCCAAGCGGGTCAAGGGGCACAAGCGAGGCGTCGGCCTCGCGCGCGACCGCGACCGCCGCCTTTGAGGAGAGCTGAGGCTCGATCAGCACGACGCGCCTCGGCTGCTTGCGTAGCTGCAAGATGATCTGTTGTAAATGCTTGCTGCTGGGCCGCTTGCCCGGATGAGGCTCGATGACGTCAAGTACGCCGACTCCATACCGGCGCAGAAGATACGTGAAGGCGGGATGGAACTGCACAACAGACCTCTGCCCAAGCGCCGCAAACTTCGGGGCAAAGCGACTGTCGAGCGATTCGATCTTGCGGGCATAGAGCCTTGCATTCTTCTCGTAAAGCGTGCGCGATTCTGGGTCAAGGCTGCCAAGCGCTCTTGCCACCTCAAAAACCATCTTCATGGCAAGGCTCGGGTCAAGCCATACGTGGGGGTTTGCGCCCTCCTTAAAGCCGATCCGCTCGCCGAGCTTCACAACAGTCAGGCCACGTCTGCCAGCCGCAGTTATGAAGTCCTGCGCCCACTCCTCGAGCCCCACACCGACCATCATGAATACGTCGGCCCTTGCCAGCTTTGACACGTCAGACGGGGATGGCGTGAACGTGTGCGGACTCGAGCCGCCAGAAAGCACACAACTGACGCTCACCCGATCGCCACCTACATTGCGGGCCCAATCCGCTATGGGGAGGATCGAGGCCGTTACTCTCAGCGGCCCGGCAAGACCTGACCCACCCATATACACGAGCGAAAACAGAAGGATGAGCAAGCGAGCTACGTCCACTGGCGTTCTCCTCAACACTTAACTGAGCTCCCAATCCAGTTTACTCAAAGCAGCTTCTGCTGTAATTATACTGAATATGTCAAGAGCTTGAAGCAGAGCTTAGCACAAAGGAGACGATGCACATTGGATTCGGTGGTATTGCGAGGAGTTTACTGCTGGCTGAGAAAGAACCTCATAGACGGAAAGGTGCTCTCGGTCGAGCTCTGCGACTCCAAAAGCATCTTTATCACAATCAGGAAAAGGGGCATCAGCGTGCTGTTCCTCATCATCTCCTGGGACGCCTCGTTGTTCAGGCTCTACCCAACACGCATAAAGCCGCAAAAGATAGGGCGAAGCCCATTTGTGGGAACACTCTCGCGGCACATCCTGGGCGCCAAGATCACAAGCATATTGATGAAGTCGCTCGAGCGCGTCGTAACTTTTGAGCTAGTGAACCTCGACCTGAAGGGCAATCCGCTCGAGTTCACGCTGATAGCTGAGCTCATGGGCAAGAACAGCAACCTGGTCCTAGTTGATAGGCAATCGCGGGAGATCATCGCGGCCGGCAAGCACGTTACCGAGGCGATGTCCCGGACGAGGCCTGTTCTGCCCGGGACCGAATACACAGCCCCTCCAGCATCCCAGGGCGCCAACCCCCTCGCCGCAACCAAGGACGAGGTCACGAGAGCTCTTGAGAATGACCCAGACACGCGGCTTGAAAAGCGCATCCTCTCGCAGTTCGCTGGGGTCTCGCCGACAATCGCCCGTGAGATCAAGGCCAGAGCTGAGGAGTCATCCCACGGCAAGGACGCTCTTGCTTCGGCAGCGGACGCATTCCTGTCGATCATGGCGAAAATCAGCGGCGAACAGTTCGAGCCGTGCATCATGAGGGAGGCATCCGACGGCCTAACTAACTCCGCGCCTCGTGCGGACGGCGTCGCGTTTCAGACAACCAAATCGCTGCTCTGCCCGTTTCCGCTCATCCAGAAGCACGGTTGGGAGGTGGAGCGGTTTGAGTCAATGGCCGATGCAGCTGAGGCCTTTTTCAGGGACGTGGAGCAGGCAACAGCGCTTGTGAAGATGGGTCGGCTTCTTCTTCAGATGGTGAAATCCAGGCTCGCAAAAGCCAAACGGAGGCTTTCGAAGATCGAGGCTGAGGCGGTCGATAAGGAAGATGTGGCTCGCCTGTTTCAGAAGGGCGAGCTTCTGAAAATGAATGTCCAAAGAGCCCAAAAAGGTATGGCCAGCATCGAGGTGCAGGACGTCTTCTCGAATGAGCAGTGCGCCGTAACAATCGAGCTCAACGCTTCGCTTTCACCCTGGGCAAATGTTGATGTGTCGTTCAAGAAGGCCAAGAAAGCGAAACGGCGGCTCGCTCACAGCGCGAATCTGGTCTCAAGCGCCCGCGATGAGATCGCCTATTTCGAGGGGCTGCTGCTGCAAATCGAGGGCTGCGAGGGCATTTTGTGCTTGCAGGAAATTGCCGATGAGCTACTGCGCGTGGGCATGATCACACGCCGAAAACACGATGAGGTCGTCAGTGGAGTGGCAAGGCCATTGCCTAAGGAAGAGCGGCAGCAGTTCAGGCGATTCGTCTCGTCAGAGGGGTTCGAGATACTAGTTGGGCGAAACAACAGAGAAAACGACCTCCTCACGCTGAAGACGGCCCGGCCGTTCGACCTTTTTGTTCATGCCCAAGGGATTCCGGGCTCGCATGTCATCGTCTGGCGTGCCAACCGCAGCTCGCCGATACCCAAACGCACGATCGAGGAGGCAGCGATCATCGCAGCACTGCACAGCAAGGCGAGAAACTCGCAGCATGTCCCAGTCGATTACACTCCTCGCTCGCAGGTGAAAAAGCCGAAAGGCACTGTTCCAGGCAAGGTCATCTACATGAGTTTTCAAACAGTCTTCGTCAACCCCGACCATTCACTTTTGGCGAAGCTCGCCGCCAAGAAGGGAACAACCACCCAGAATGCGGTGCCACGAGTGGGAGCGAATGAACACAAATGAAGGGAACTGAGAACCATAAAAACTTAATGCCAGTTTTATCACTGGCTAGATTCTTCTCTCTGTGTCTCTGTGGTGGGCATTCTGCTTTGAACGAACTCCCCCAGGGTTTGACCCGTGCGCATAAGGATTGACTTGGCGTACGACGGCACCGATCTTCGTGGCTGGCAGAGCCAGCCCGAGGGCGGCACCGTGCAGGACCTGCTGGAGCGGCACCTCAGAGAGGTTCTCTCGGCGCCCGGCCTGAGGCTTTTCGGACAGGGCAGAACCGACGCTGGCGTCCACGCTTTGAGGCAGGTCGCCCATTTCGACGCAGACACCCTCATCCCACCTGAAAGGCTGCCTCGGATCCTGAACAACCGCCTGACGCAGCATGGGGTCGTCGTGCTTGAGGCGAGAAAAGTGCCCGATACCTTCCACGCCCGTTTCAGCGCCTCGTCCAGAACTTACTGCTATGTGCTTCATTGCTCGGAGGCCCCACCGCCCGTCTATTCATTGCGATATTGCTATCACGTCTGCCACCGGTTCGACGCCGGACTAGTCGAAGAGGCGATAGGCGGCTTCGTCGGCCGGCACGACTTTGCAGTGTTTTGCTCAAGCGACTGGAAGGGGGACACGACCGTGCGGACAGTGATGGAGGCGAGCCTGGTGATGGACGGTCCCTGGGTGCATCTCATCTTCAGGGCGAATGCTTTCCTGCACAATATGGTGCGGCACATGGTCGGACTACTCCTTGAGGTCGGTAAGGGCCGACTCGCCCCTGCGATCGTCCGTAGGATTGCTGAGTCTCCGAGCGCCGTTGATAGCTCGGCACGGCCCTGGAATCTTCCGCCAGCCCGCGGCCTCTTCCTTGCTGAGGTGAAGTACCCAGAGTGGCCTTGAGAGGCCGGCCGCGAATCCCCGTCTGCCGGAACGAGGAATCCACGAAGGACACGAAGAACCACGAAGATTCGCGAAACCACAAAGGAAGCACGACTTTCAATTCGCAGTCTCGTCGTTTGTCCGCACCTCAGAAAGCCGCCTGTGCAACGAAAGCATCCGCCCCACCCTCCACCAGCCGACCGTGAAAGGCCGAAGAGCGTCATGCCTCGACGTAAACAGAGCACAATTCACAACCAGGAAAACTTGCGGGGGCTGCCGAAGGCTGAGAGCCTACTCAGGTTCAGCTCACGTGGTACTTAGGTCTAGGACCCCAAGGATCCGCTTGATGATCTTGGGGTGAAGGGTCTTCCCTGAATGAAACGGGACAACGATCCTCCTCTTTCCCTTCATATAGATGCGATGACTTCCTCTGCTTTGGAGAAACCGAAAACCGTTCCTCAGCAGCAGCTGCTCGGCCTTTCGAGCAGTGACTCGAGGCAGTCTAGGCAACAGTAACCTCGACGGACGTCGTCAATATCTCCTTGCTCAACAGGTCCTTCCTCTCCTCCTCCGACAACGTCTCTACGTAAAGCGCGACGGCTTCCCGTATGTTGTGGACAATCTCGTCCAGACTGTCTCCCTGGGACTGGCATCCGTCGAGTTCTGGGCAGTATGCATAGTATCCGTGCTCATCCTTCTCGATCACAATACTCACCTTGTACGACATCCCGCGACTCCTCCCATGATCGTTGGCAGCGCCTTTTCCGAGCGCGAAGCATAACATACAACCCGCTGAATCGGCAATAGCCTTCTTCTCTGTCAGGCCGTAGAGCTCATAGACCAGGCGCTCGATCTCGTTGCCAGGCCGGAACGAGGAATCCACGAAGGACACGAAGAACCACGAAGATTAGCGAAACCACAAAGGAAGCACGACTTTCAATTCGCAGTCCGCAATCCCCAAGAGGACAATTGGGGCGACCTATTCGGAGTAAGGGTGGCCAACCGGAATAACATAGTAGGGCCTGAGACCGTCCTGGAGGCGGAGCGCTCGGGCAACCTCGTCGTCCTTGAATGCGCCGACCATGACAGCGCCGAGTCCGAGCGAGAGGGCCATGAGCGATACGTTCTGGCCAACGTGGCCCGCTTCCATCGCGACGTACCTCTCAGCACGCTCGCCGTATCGCTTGGCAGTTCTGGAGTTGTCGCTGACAACTGCGATTAGGGCCATCGCCTCCTTAACGCAGGTCTGGCCAAAACATGCCTCGGCCACCTCGCCCATGACTGATTGGTCGTGGAGGAGCTGCAGGCTGTGCCTGTCAACATCGTAATGGTGGTTATACTGATAAAGCCCAGACGACAGTCCCTCGACACCATTGTCAGCCACAGCAAGTAGCATCTGAAGGGGATAGGTCGCGCCGGCTGAAGGCACAGCCCGCTTCCCCGTGCGTATATGTCCCTGCGCTGACCATAGGAGGTCTGCCACAGCGCCGAGCGCAATTTGCCGGCTCGTAAAGCGCCTCACGCTAGAGCGCTCGTAAATGGCGCTCTTCAGGTCAAGCCCACCGGCATAACTGATGTCTGGCAGAGGTATTACCACGCTCATCGGACTTTCTCCATTGCTATATCCTTTTCGCTCTGCTGGGCATAATACGGGATAAGTTGAGCGACCTGCATGCCCAGCACCATCAAGTCATCAACATCCCTGCAAACTGAGAGTATAGCAAAAAACTCCCTCTCGATCGCTGCCTGCTGACGTTTCAATGACAAGCTGCGACCGAAGTATCTCCTGCCCCGCGAGAAACGCCTCAAGACCTCCCTTGCGCATTTAACATCCCTCGTCCAATGCACATACCGAATCGTCCCAGCCAACTCGTCCGGACCAACCCTGGCGCTGGCGAGTCGCATGGCGACTGCCTTCACAACCTCGGCCCGCCTCTGTGGCTGGACTTCGTCGAATAGCTTGGCCTTTACACTGCACATATTTTCTTGAGCATCTCATAAGATTTAGGGTAAGCAAATACAGACCGAATGAACGACGCCTTACACTGCTTGATAAAGCCGCGTCTGTCATCCATGGGCCTTCGCTGCTCAAAGGAGCTCCACTGCATGAGACCCGATGGAAAGGCTAAGAGCTCCCCTGAAGAGATGCTTATCTTGCCGAGCCCCGACGACTTCCCTCCCCCAATACTAAGCGCCATCTTGCGGTCAATCCCGAGACACCCGAAGAGGCCGCCCATCTCAGCCAGCGAAACGTCATGAAAGACTATCTGCGCCGAGAAGACGGCGCCCGAAGGGACGTAGTCCCACAGTTCCGCCTCCTGAGACGGGGTGTTAGGCTCGTATTTGGCATTATAGACCTTCCGGCCCTTTAGCTTCTCTACCAAGAGCTTTGCGCTTCTCGTGCCCGGCGCAACGCTCACTTGCCCAATTTTATGCAGGTGAGGTGCGCCGCTGGGCAGAACATACAGGAACTCTCCCTTTTGGGGCGAACTGACGAGCCTGGCATCTGAAAACACAACTCTCCCTACAAAGCCCTTAGTCCCGAACAGGAGGCAAGCTGGACAAAGCCTGGAGGACCTCTTTCTCACCGGGGGACATCTCTCGATTCGCTCGAAGCACTCGGGGAGAATCGCGACCTCCGCCATGCCCCGCTTCTCGCCACCAGCCGCGACTATCTGCCTGACAAGCTCCTGCGGCAGACTCGAGGCGCCTCTATCGTCTTCGACATATCGTGCTTTCATCCGCCTGAGGAATTGGCTCACGCAGCTCTTGGTGATCGCCTCGTAGTAAGTTCTGGCCACACCTTTGAGAGTGGTTCCAGGGATTATCGGGCTTTCGGGGCACAGGATCGATTTGACGACGAATCCCTTCTTGAAGCCGAGTTCCTCGGAGAGCCTTAGCGTGCCGTCCGATATGTGCAGAGGTGACAGCGTCTTGATCTCGATCTCCATCTTGCCCGAGAACGCAAATCCGGATGCGGCGAGTTTGCAGACGTGGGACACCGGCGTTACGGTCTTGCCAAAAGGAATCCACACAAAATCATAGCCCTTAGGGTCCCTCGGCAACTGCGACCATCGCCTCGAGTTCTGTCCGTGCGAACTCACTTGACCCCCGTGAATCTTATGAACTGCAAAACGCCGTTCTTGGTGTATTTGATGGCGATAATCTGGGTGGCGCCGTGCGGATAAGGAGCGTCCGGTGCTCTGCCAGGCCACAACAGTAGCGGAAATGGCCTATCATCACAATGGAAAACAGAAGTGCCAGACGGTATGTTGTCCGCGCTTTCTGCTTCCCATAACATAGCGAAATGGCCGTTATCCCACCGCAGCTCGACCTCGTTGTTGAACACCCGGCCTCGCTTCAAGAGGTCCGATGGCGTGCCTTCGGAGAGGTCCGCCCGGTCGAGCCGCTCCTGAATGCAAAACGCCTGCTCCAGTTCGAACACTTTGCGGTAGAACTCGTCCCCAACCAGGGTCTTGCACAGCCCGTATCCAGGCATCTTATGACTTACCCCGGTGTCTCATCGTCAGCCCTTTCGCCTGTCCGATGGCGAGATACGTAATCCAGAAGGTTCTTGGTCAGCATCGAAAGGAGCAACTTGATCGCTTCATGCGAGCTCAAGACGTATTTGAGACCGAAAAGATCGGAGACAACGTCATATTGCACTGAGGGGCGAGCGCTTGCATCGGGTTCGGGCTCTGACATCTGGGGCAGTCGTAGCAGAAGCCAATCATCGCTCATATAGCCGAACTCTCTGCGCTGGCGGTCGCCGACCAGGCTGCCGATTCCATAAACTCCGTTGGTCGGGAGGTCAGGCTTGGCAAAGAAGAACTCACACCCATCAAGCCCAACTGACACAAGCCCATACCCCTTGGAGCGAAGACCACCTATCTGCACACGCCCATCATCCACATCCATGAGCACAATGCCTATCATGGCAAGATGCCACAGCTCGAAGTTCTCGAGCACGATCCGCGTCCTGAACTCCCCGCCCACGACCGGCTCAAAGTCCTTTACTGTCGCCGACCGACCGCTACCAAGGAATCGGTCGACCGGCAGCGTCGCCCTCAGTTGGCGCTTTGGCGGGTTGTCTTCAGACGGCATTGCGTCGCTCGCGCTGAATCGGCCCGCCGCAGCCTCGCATCCGAACACCTTGCACGCCGCGCAAAGAACTTCTGAATAGAGCTTCGCATCGCTTACCTGGGCAGACCTGTTGGCCAGGGCACGTCGTGCGCAGGATGAGGCCGAAAACGGGTCACAGACCGGCAGCCCACACGACCTAGCAACGCGCTCGAAGTGGTTGCGCATCACGCCCTTAAGTGAGGAGCCCGGGATGTAAGGAGCGCTAGGTGAGGCGCCGTGAGGTGTCTGAACGTTGTGTTCTATTGGGAGCGAAACTTCAGAAGCCGAGTGCCCCGCTCGGACGAGCAGCGGCCCCTGGGGCTTAATGCTCAAGTCCAAAACCGCCCTGTTGCAAAGCCTGCTATGCACCGTCCGCCACCTCTGCACCCTCGAATAAAACTCGATGCAACACAGCCTTACACTTCGTCCGGAAATCATCCAAATCGTGGCGCCTCACGAGCTCACCCTCTTCTTTTGGCCGAGAGACTGGCTGCTGAACGTAGTCGGCTGATATGCTGTAGTGCCCGAGGTAGTTTTTCTGGAGCTTCTTGTCCCCCACCATTTGATCAAGGAGCTCTGAGACTTTCTCCGGGAGGCCGAGCTCATTGCGCCGTCGCTTGCTGAGCCCGAACTCAGAGGAGAGCAGCTTACCTATCTCGCCAGCATCGGCCTGCATGGCTCGCATCTCCATCAACTTCAGGCAGTAGTATAAAACTGCGCCCATGTCCTCTGTGCTCGGCTTGGGAATACCTATGAGTTCTTGTTCCTCGGTCGGTTCGGTCTCACCCCGTGCTGGGGCCGCAGGCCGCGCGGTATAGGTGTCGGTCTCGATGCTGAAACCCTCGCCCAAGCGCTGTATAGCGACCTCAGAGACTTCCATCTGCACGTGGCCGAGGCCGAGTCTCCGTCCTCCCCCCAGCAGTCCGAAGCCCTCGCCTAGCCTCTCGATAACCCAAAAAAGCAGTCCGAGCTCCCAATCCAGCGGCGCCGACACCAGAATCTGAAAGCCAAATACAAGCCCCGGGGGCGCCAATTCAATTCGCCGCTCGCTGCCCATAACGCCCCGCCCCAGTGTTCTGGAGACGCCCAATGTCGAACGGCGCTGCACAAGCGACTCCGACCATTCACTGAGAAGGTCGAGGTCACGGGCCACGACCCGGGCGGGATTGGCAGTTGAGCCAAATAGGCCACAAACAGTGCATGGTCTCGAGGCGCGGCCGTTGCGAAGGCAGAACGAAAGAGAGCTATCCTCGAGCGAATCTGGAAAGTCGCAGGCCCATATCACACCGTTTGTGCCATCAACGACGCTCTTGATGGCCGTTTGTGCCTGGGAGCGAAGCGCGCCTTTCAACGTCGAGCCCGGCACGAAAGGCCGTCCGCTCTCGTCTCGAACAAATGGAGTAACGACCACGCCGTCAGCTGACTTGGGATGTCCGCCCACATGCAATCCAGAGACAAGCCGCAGCTTCCCGGCAAGACTGCCCTGTATCCACTTATGATCCACTTGCACCATCGCTCTCGTCCTCAGTTGGTTCCGGACCTTCGGGACCTGATGTTTCTACTACATCAAAACTATGGGATTGGCACAAATATGACAAGTACGTCTGGGCCGCGATGAGCCAGATTGCAGGACCCCAACTGACCTCGGCGGCGATTGCTATCTGCTCTGATACTTGTCTCACCTCCGAATTGAGACCATTGAGAATCTTCTGGCCAACATCGCGCTGACGCCATCGCCTCTCAGGGGGAGAGCGGCCTATGGAAGACGTCAAGTGCATCATCACCGCATCGACGGAGCTGGCCTGTCTGGCATAAAGCCAAAGCTCCTGAACTGCTCTCCTGAAAAAATGGACCCCTCCGGAGGCAATGCTTTCCTCAGCAACAGCCTCAGCCAACCTCTGCAGGCTGCCTTTGAAACGATCAACCGCGCTCAAGAGAAGGAACCCAGTGTCCATCACGACTCGGTGTATCCAATCGTATGAAAGTCGTTACAGACGGCGATCCCGCCGAAACCGTCGCTCGTGCGCAGGCCCAGACCAGTGTCTTGGGCAGCCTCGAGCTTCCGGCAAAGCTCCTCCTTCGCTGCGCCACTGGCTCTGCTCTCAAACAGGCAGACGCTCCCACGCTGAATCGTACGCATTAGCCCGCGAGGGGCCTGACAGGCCGCGTTCCAACCACCTATTGAACCAAACCTCAGATACGACAAGACCTCTTTGGCAAAGATGCCGGCCTCGGACAACTGCTTTTCCAGAACCGTCCCGTCGCCGCTTTCCCAGAATGACCACCTTGGAAGCACGAGGTCAGACAGAAACAAGATCGAGAAGAACAGCCGGCCTTTTCTCTCGATCTCCTCGCCTATCGATCTCGCCCCGTCCCAGAGTCTTCCCCATCTCAAGAGCTCCGCCATAATCGCTGCATTGAACCGCAGAACGGCCTCACGGACGTTGGCCTTTGCCGGAGGCGCCGCGAGCCTCAATGAGAGCCGACCAAGACCCCGGCTGCGCAATGCACCGACGCTGAACTTCTCCGCCGCCAGCCTCTTGAGAGCCTCCTGCGCCATCGGCCGCAGCTTACTAATGCTCCCGGCGAACACGACTCCGGGATGCAAAAAGAAAACGGTGTAACGGCTTCCCACAACGGCTCTTCTCTCACTCCCTCCCACTGGGCAGAATGAGGCAACATCACTTCTAACAGAGACGAGCTTGCCATTGAAGAGGACGCGCGCCCGGCCATCCCGGAACGCATCGTAAACTCGCTTGTCAGAATCTTGCCGAACGACGTAAAACAATCCGTTCGCGTAACATTCGCGAAGAACGAAATCCCGAATAAGCATGTCCGGCGGATTGTCCCCGACCTCATCCCCGTTGTTCGGCTCTGAGCGGGGCCAGATCGCTGAATATGGCAGAACAAGAAGAGGCTTAAGCGGTGAGCTCTTGTCGGGTAAGGACACCGAATCGCTGTGGCCGAGCGGCAGACAGTCGGAGAATGAGACCGAGGGGGCAACAAACGCGTTTGCCATCTCCGGTTCGATGGCGCCCAGGTTCTCAAGCCTCTTCACCTGCTCGTAAAAAGCTGCCTTCACGACCGGGCCCGGCAGATAGTCGAGGGTCTGTCGATACCATTTTCCTGCGGGTGACCTAGCCACGCACAGCGGCCCTTCGCTGACGAGGATTATGCCAACCTCATTGCCATCCCCGTCGAGAGCCTCAGCCGTGGAAGGCATCTTGGCCTCACCCGCTTCTCGCATCTTAACCTCGAGTGAGCAGAAGCCCATGCCCTGGGCCTTGCCACCGCCCAGCGTCCGGACCGTCCTCACTGCCGAAACCAAGAGCTGCTCCTCATCAGGAGAGAGCGGATGCAGCGCGACGAGCCTCGCCTCAAATGCGAACGGCCCGAACGTCCGGGTGGCGCCACCGGGGCGAGAGCCGGCTTGTTCTGAACCCTCAAAACGCCGGCCACGCCTCTCCCACGGCACCGCTCCTTCGGCGCTGTTTGCCTCTCTCAGCAACGTCCCTCCCTCGAAAACCACTTTGCCGGGAGCATGACGCTGGCCAAAAATGGAGCAAATAGGGCAGGGCTTGGTCTCGCACGTCTCAAGTCTCTCATCTTGAGAGCAGTGCGCGATCCCCTTGAGGTCCAGAAGCTTCTCCGCGGCGCGCTTTATGGCGCCTTTGAGCGTGGAGCCTGATATGTAGGGAAGATCCCTTCCATGCCCCATTCCTAAAGATGGAAGCGAAGCGGCAGACGTAAACCGCACGGTTAGTGCAATCTCAATGAGAGCCCTGTTGCTCATGTCAAAACCTTCTCGCTGTCGCCCGAGAGCGCGCTTGCCACTGCGTCACGGACAAGGATGCCAACAGGCGCCTGGAGCCGCTCTGCGGAAGCGGCCATGCGTATATTCGCGCTCCCGCCTGTCCCGGCGGCTGCCAGCTGCCGGGTGAGAGCATTGCGGAGCATCTCAAGGCATCGGCCAGAATAATCCCTCCTGACAATTAGCAGCGCCTCAGACGGAGAGAGTCTATTTATGATGCAGGAGTTCGAGAGCGACTTTTCGACCTCCTTTAAGGCTTCCTCGACGGCTTTCTGCTGCTCTCGTGCGGCGCGTATGGCTGCCAGGGCGGAAGATGGCTCGGCAAACACAGAGAATGGATCACAGCCTACAAAAACCGCGGCGAGGCTGTCCGGGCTGCTCAAAAAGGACCGGCCATCGAGCCTCTCTGCGTTTTCGACGAGCTTCGTGCCAACAGAGACCTTCCAGTTACACGGCTCGCACAAGCGACGGTCCTCCGACAGGCTAAAGCTCGCGGGACGAGCATAGCACTCTGTGCAGTGTGCCAGCAGGCCGAACGCCTCGTACCGGTTCTGAACTGGGGCAACCGGCCGCTCTAAAAGGCGATCAAGCATGGCGAAGTTGACAAGTTCCGTAAACTGTTTCCTCTTGGCGAACGCCCTCCATAACGCATTCTGGTCCTGCGCCATGCCCGGTCGGACCTCGAAGCCTAACATACCTAGGCCCTCGGTGCCATGTTGCTCGACGTCGGACACAAAATCGCCGAACCATCTCTCCCTCGCTCGATACCCGAAGGCTATCTCGATGGGATAGGTCTCAATACTCTTGCACCAAACCGACGATGACAACGTCGCCACGGCTACGAACCTCGAAATCGCGTCGCACATGGCCGGAGCCGCCCCCGAGGGTGCTATCACTAGCCCCTGCGTGCACGTGTTCACCAAGAGGCAATCATCGATAAGTCGCGCAGCGACGAGCAGCGATTCGTCGGGCGAGGCTCGCAGATGGCAGTGCTTGCTGAGCTGTCCGAGCGGCTGGTCCAGGGACATTGCCCCCCTCAAGAGCCAAGCGCCGCCCAGGACGGCGTCTAGGGACGCCGGCTCGCAGAGGTAATCCCACGCGTCGTCCATCCGAAATCGGATCAAACAGACCGGCGCTGGGGCGCCTTGTCCAAAAAGCGCTTCAGACAGTCTGGTGATGATGTGCTCTTCGAGGTTGGAGCTTAGATCGTTCACCGGACACAACGAGGGGTTACAGGATAGAGCAGCCAACAGAAACAGGCGAGGGAGTACATCATCCGAATTGAGAATCGTCTCGTAATCCAGTCCATTCTCAAGCTCCAGACGGAAATCTCGCCATTGCGACTCGAATGCGTCTGCTTTGGGAAGCCGAAATCCTCGGGAGTCAGTAAGCTGCAGCTGTGCTGCCAAGCTGTAAGCTAGACCAAGCAATGATCCACCAGAATTAAGTATTCAAAGGCCTCAAGTGGCGCACCGGCAAGAGGAAAGACACGGCCTCTTGCGAGGGCTCAAAACTAGACAATTGACAGCTAAAGATCAAGCGGAAAGTTACGATAAGAATAACTCGAGGTTGTGTGGACATGCAGATGTTGCAGACTAGTTGTTGCTGTTGAGAAGGAGGAAGGCATGACTGTTTCCTTGCAATATATCCATAGGGTATATGGCGACAGACTGCGTAAGATCGACCGAAGTGCGACAGTCCAGAGAGATGAACGCCGACCGAAGAGCGAACCTGATGAGGACACGGTCCACATCTCGAAGACCGCAAAGAAATCGATCCTGACCCCCGAGACGAGCAACGGCATTGCTGGGTCTATGTTGCAGACGAAGCTGGCGATCAAGGCCTACCAGGAGGTAGCAAATGGCCTGCCTTCTATGCTCAGATAGCCACCTACTCGAGATAGACCTAAGGGCTACCAGGGCAAAATGCCCAAGCAAGGCATTCTCAGCAAAGTAGCATGTCTCCCTCCAGAGGCAATGCGTTTCCCCCTTTTCTGACCTGACGCGTTTTTCGGTGACTCCGGACCTCTTCGTCAACCCACCCCTTGCAAATGAGACCGCATCGACCGTAACATTACCTACTTAACAACTAAACACTGAAGAATCTCTGACTGGTGTAGGTTATGTGCGCACAAATGCTCTGGCCGTATCGCGAGGCGAGGCGAGTCATCGGCCAGCTTGGCGGCAGAAAAGACGTAGTTCTCGAGACGGGGTTCGGGCCTTCGGGGCCTCCTCACATCGGGACTTACGGTGAGATCGTCAGGACCAACTTCGTGGCGCTGGCCATGAAGGACCTGGGATACAGGCCCCGCATAATCTCCTTCCTGGACGATCTGGACGGGCTCAGAAAGGTCCCAGAGGGCTTTCCTGCGTGGGTTTCGGACTATCTGGGGCGCCCCGTGTGCGAGATACCAGACCCATTCGAGTGCTGCGAGAGCTTCTCCAAGCACATGCACAAGCTGCTGCTAGAGATGGTCAATGACGCGGGCGCCAAGTGCGAATACCATTTGTCGTCCGAGGAGTATGCCCGTGGCACGTTCAACAATGCGATCGAGACGGTTATGAATAACGTTGAGGCGCTCAAGAGGCTGGTCGTTCCGATGTTGTCCGATGAGATCGGCGCGAGATGGTTCCCCTTCTTTGCGAAATGCGAGAGTTGCGGCAAGCTCTACACGACGCGTGTGGTCTCGTTCAACGTCGATAGCGAGACCGTCGATTACGTTTGCGACTGTGAGTTCGGGACAGTCCGCGGATGCGGGCACCACGGCACGACTTCCTACCTTAACGGGGCTGGCAAGCTCCCCTGGCGCATCGATTGGCCCGCCAGGTGGTTCGCTCTGAACGTGGATTACGAGATCCACGGCAAGGACCTGATTGAATCGGCCTCGCTGGGCAAGCGCATCATGAACAGGGTGTTCGGGAGGCCGCCGATTCTAACGATGGTCTATGAGCTGTTTCTGGACGCTGATGGCAAGAAAATCTCGAAATCGAAAGGCTTCGCGATAGACCCTACGCTCTGGCTCAAGTACGGCACACGAGATTCACTGCACCTGATGCTATACAAGAAGCCAAAGCAGGCCAAGCGGCTCGACATATCACGCATGCCGAGCTATGTGAACGAGGCGTTTGAGATGTCCGCCGATTACTACAGGAGGCGAGATGAGTTCGGGCAGCCCGACAAGCGCCACCCCTACGAGATTCTGACGCTGCTGTCGCCGCCAGATTCAGACCCTGGGAGGATGGATTTCGCGACGCTCTGCAACCTCGTTGCCGCACTTGGTGAACGGAGCCCTGATGTGGTCAAGAGATACGCCCTTAAACTCGCCGAGCAGTCGCGTGTAGAGGATTCGGGTTATGATGTCCAGTCTGTTGGTTCAGGACTTGTTGACGAGCTCGTCCAAAAGGCAATCAAGTTCGCTGACGATATCCTTGCCACTCAGCGCGCTTATGAAGTTGAGCTGTCAGGTATTGAGCTGCAAGCGGTCAGGTCATTTGTGGACTACCTGAGGTCTGGTGAGTTCACGGGGGAGGAGATTCAGACCACGGTGTTCAACCTCGCAAGGGAGCCTGCAATCCCGCAGCCCAGGATGTTCCAGATTCTTTACGCACTGATATTGAATCAGCGGCAGGGGCCTCGGCTGGGACAGTTCATCCCAATTCTGGGTCAGAGCAGGACTGCTGATAGGATCGAGGCATCTCTAGCGAAGCTTGGAATACGAGATTGAACCAGAGTTCACCCCAAAAGGTGTCGCAATTGGATTAGGTGGCGTGATTATATCAACAGTGCCGCCGGAGCAGCAACGGCTCGGGTTCGCCTCGGAGCGTTCCGTCGAGTTGTGGGACGATAATGGTTCGGCGTCCTCGAGTGCGCGATGCCAAAGAGCGTTTCGAGAGCCGCATGTTGCCGTTCTTTTGGCGTCGGACAGAGAAGGTGAATGAGTTCATCCCTGAGCTTCACCGGCATGGGCTTGCGGAAGGCGACTTCGACCTGGCACTTCGGGTCTATTGGGCAGGGATGCACCGATCTCCGCTTCGACTGTTGCGAGTTTGAAGAAGAAGTGGGAGAACTTGACAAGGAGCATAAAGCTGCTAACTTGAATTCACACTTAATGATAGTAATTCCTAGTGGCGGACGGAGCATGTAGAATGTACATCCGACCACGGTCAAAGTGAGCCGTTTGATGGCATGAAAGCAGAGTATTATACCCAGGCCTTCACGGCGCTAGCGATTTTCGGCGGATTCGCAGTACTTGCGGCCTTCGCGTTCCTCTTCTTCACGAAGATCGCACCGCGTCTGGCTAAGAAATCAAGGACAGCTCTGGACGACAGAGTCGTCAAGGCATCGAGAACACCCATCTTCATCTTTGTCCTAATAGCGGGAATCTATTACTCACTAGTCTCAATTCCGGTGATTAGGGGCTATCACACTTATATCGGCAAGGGTGCCGGCGTTATCGCGATTTTGGTCGGTCTCTGGCTGGTCAAAAGGCTAGCTGACTTGACCTCGAAATGGTATGCGAACAAGCTCGCTAGAGGAGTCGGCCCCGATCCGCGCCGCGCACATATCATCCGAATGGTCCGTAATGTCGTCAATGCGCTCGCTGTTGTCGTCGCGGCTTTTCTACTTCTCGACGTGTCAGAGATTGACATCAAACCGATCATCACAAGCCTCGGAATCAGCGGTATCATCATCGCTCTTGCCCTTCAGAGCTTCCTGGCAGACCTATTCACGTCATTCTCAATATACATGGATAAGCCCTTCATGCCCGGGGACTTCGTGATAATCGGGGACCTTTGCGGAACCGTGAAGAAGGTGGGTGTTTTCAGCACGCGCATCCAAGCTCTCAGAGGTGAGGAGATCACCCTGTCAAACAAGGATGTCAGAGGCAAGACGATCCAAAACTTCGCCAAGATGACGCGCAGAAGAGTCGTCTTCACGGTCGGAGTCACGTATAACACACCGATTGAGAAGCTGAAGAGAATCCCAGATATGATTAAGGAGACAATCGGCAGGCTCCCCATTACGACTATCGATCGAGTCCATTTCGCCGCGTTCGCCGCCTACAGTCTCGACTTCGAGATCGTTTACTACGTTGAGACCAGCGATTACATGACGTATATGGATACACAGCACGCCATAAATATGGGTATAGCAGAGGAGTTCGAGAAGCAAGGCATCGAGATCGCCTACCCGACTCAGACGTTGTTCATCAATAAGTCTTCGGGGGCATAGCCCAGCATCGAGTTTCCGATGTGACCCCAAGTTGCTCTTATCTTGACACCCGATCGGCCAATTGCTCTTGACGTTTCGCGCCTCGAGCAATAGATTCCTTGCCCTAAACTTAAGGACAGTTCGGGTTCAAGCGGCCGGGGTGGCGGAACAGGTAGACGCACAGGACTCAAAATCCTGCGGTGCTTGGCATCGTGGGGGTTCGATTCCCCCCCCCGGCAAAATCACTACAAAGAA